>OGZD01000357.1_pt1 | contig 52821 bp, 101 predicted proteins | sample 1576701 | NCBI WGS metagenome assembly OGZD01 (sample SAMEA3541487, study PRJEB24748) | human gut metagenome | biome: human gut; feature: human-associated habitat; material: faeces | place: China | collected 2012
ATGACCACTCATCCCAATGTACAGTAATTGTTGAATTAGTGAAGCTAGAAACACTAACACAGCAAAAAGTTCTACTTCCTATCAAGTAAGGCATTACTGCTAAACATTTATTCGGAAAAGATATAGGAAAATTTAAAGAGCCACTACTACCGTACTTATTATCCATAACATCATGATAATTTGCTTCTTGCCCCCATTGCCATATTATGCCCGTGTTTCCATCTTTCCACCAGCCATTTTCTTGTTTGCTTGCTGTAAATAAAGATTTAACAAAAGCGGTGGTGGCGATTTTAGTGCTCTTATCACTTGCACTAGGTGTTGGTGCTGTAGGTGTACCACTAAATGCAGGGCTTTCTGTAAATGCAACTTGTTTGCTCCAATTAATTTTATTTGCACTTCCTCCACCAATATAAGCTATAGGGTAGCTGTAACTACATTGTAAAAATCCATGTGTATCTCCTGCACCAAAACCTATACCAGCACTAGATGTATAAGCATTATTTGGTAATTTACCGAAAAATGGTCTTACAGAATACCCACGACCACTTCTATTTAAAACTGATATTCTAAAATCCGTAGCAGGAAAATTTACACCATTGTTTTCAAAACCTGAATTTATATTACCTGCTTCTGTTGCACTATCCGCACGTGTAGAATGTGCTACATTATTAATAGTAACAGTATTTGTTGTTCCATTTCCTTTTGTTATCGTTAATGTGGCACCAGAACCTGTAACACCTTTTACATAAGTTGTATTTATTTGCTGTCCTTGGCTGTCTTGCGTAGCTTTGGTTGCGCTGTTAGCAGTATTAGCATTACCAGAAATATTTATTCCCCATGTTCCTGTTGCGCCTGTACCATCGGAAAAGACTAATTTTTTATACCAGTTTATTTTATTATTATTGCCACCGCCAATATAAGCCACAGCGTCGACATAGTTAACCTGTAAATATCCATGTGTATCTCCTGCGCCAAAACCAACACCTGAACTATTAGGATAAGAGCCGTTTGCAAATTGTGAAGAAAATGGTCGAACACAGAAGCCAATGTTATTTCTACCTAGAACTACTTCTCTAAAATCAGATAACGGAAAATCTGTATTTATATATCCTTTATCTATATTACCAGCTTCTGTTGCACTAGCAACGTTATCTGTTATATAAGCAAGTTTATTCCACGCTGTAAAATTTTCGTTTATATTTTTAGTCCTAGCATAAACTGCTCCATTGTGGCAAAATGCAATTTGAGTGATAATGCTTGAACCTTGTTCATTTTTAGATGTGTTTGTTACTAATAAATTACCACCGTTAACACCACTAGGAGCATTGACAGCCGAACTTGTGAAAGAATATACACCTTGATGAATAGCGTTATTTAAATCTTTAGAAGATGAATTATATTCCTCTCTAAACAACATTGCATTTGAGTCTAGTAAATTGTTATTATCTTTTAAATTAATAACAGCTTTATTTATAGCATTGTAAACATCATTCGTTACGACTTCATTTTGCACCCATGTTTCTTTTACTTTTGAGTCATCTATGGTTATTTGTGGTATAACTTCCGCCATTAACTTAATACCTCCAATATATTTATATCAAGATGTACTGTTACGTTTTCATCTACGGCAATATATAAATCTTTTTCTATTAAAACATTGTTTGAAGCGTCCCTTATTTTTAAATTAGTTATTTCTTTAGTTGTTGCTTTTGCTACTAATGGATATATAAATTCTATTTGTAATAGATTATCTGACACATCAAATAAAGAGAAATTATCTTTAGAGCATACTTCACTATCATTTATATAAACATTGTCTACTATAGATTTTACATATTCAGTAACCTTATTTAATGTAAAATCTTTTACGTTATTTGTACCCATTTTTGTTTCTTCACCATCCACATAAAAAGCATACTCGCCTAATCTCCATGTACCATTTAATTTGTATTTCCATTCTGACACCTTATAAGATGTTTCACTTTTTACACCTATATTTGTTTTGTTATATCCAATATATACATATAAAATATTGGCTGGTTTAATTCTAGCAAGAAGTAAAGTTAATTCGTTAAACCATAATTTATTGCTTGTTTCAGATTGAATGTATAAAGTATAATTGTTAAAATCTATCCACGCTTTATAATTTACTCTACCTGCTATTTTATCTAGCTGTTGCAGTAAAAAATTAAAACTGAATGGAGGTGCAGTTGTTAATTGAAGTATAACTTTTTGCTTTCTAAATTCTAGGCCTTCTGCTGAACTATCAGAATTTATATTAAGTATTGCTTCATATAAAGATATTCCTTTTTCATCAGCATTTATTACAGTTTGCCTATTATAAGCAAGTTTCATTTCGCCATACAAAGTATCTATTTCTTGTTGCTCTGTGTTTATAATATTATCCATTTCTTGTATTCCATTATAAACAATAGGAACATATCTTTTAAGGTCATGTAGCATTTATTGTAACCTCGCCTAATTTTGGTAATTCTTGTTTAAGTTTATCTTCCGTAAGTTCTAAATCTGTACTTTCTCCATTTATTGTTACATTTGTAACGTTTATTATCCCACTAACTGTATTTAAAGCTACTATTATTTTAAATATTGCAACAGTTAAAGAGTATTTATTTAATCTGTCCCTTTTTCCCCATTCCGAACGTAGTTCATCAATATAGCCTTGAATAGCTTGTTTACATGGCTCTTTAATTTGTCCTTGCTCATACGTTTCATCTGACATTACATCAGCAGAAATATTTATTTCTTTTTCTGTAGCTGTTACTACTGTTACATTATGCCCTATTGGTGCTTGCCCTAATCCTGTTGCATAAGGTTCTGGGTCAAAATATTCTTTTACTTGCTCAATAAATTCTGGAGAGCAAGTATTATTTGAAGGGTCTATAATAGATAATTTAACAGTACCACCGCCGTTCCAAGTAGGATGAACTTGAACTTGACCAATGCCGTCATATTCTGTACACCAGTTAACATAGTCTTGAACATTACCGCCAAAAGGTTTATTTCTTAACCATTCAAGCGTTCTTTCTCTTAATTCGTCGTCCGTCTCTAAATCTCTGGCAGGTTTATAAATTGTACTTATAACAATACTACCTAGATTTTTATTATACTCTATAGGTAAAAGCTCGCCTACGTATTCATTGCCTACTGTTCCTTCTGTTTCACATTCTAGTACAAAACTTCCTGTATCTAGCTTTTCAGTACATTTATAATAAATAGGTGAAATGTCTGAAATTGTGCTGTATCTTGTACCAATTTCAATATCTGTTGGTTGTGCGTCTTTATCTAAACATTTAGCCAATCTTTGAGCGTAGGTTGGTTGTAGTCTGTCTATTCCATAATCATAGCACCTATAATCTAAGCTGTTGCCACTAGCTGTCATTAAATACGTATTCATATAAAATAGCTGTAATTGTTGGTAATTTTTAGCTATTTCAACTATACAAGGTGCTATAGCGTCGTAAATAACCGAGCCTTGACGCTTGTCAAAATCATCTGGAATACGTGCTAAGCATTGTTGCATTAAGCCATCAAACGTATACTGACTACTATCAAGGTATTCCCATTCATAAGCCAAAAATTATTCCTCCCCTGCTATTTTTACTGTACTTGTTATTTCTCCATCTGTCGTACTAATATTATATCTTATATACATACTGTCTATACCGATTTTAATAACATCAACGCTATTTATAGATAAAACCCTATCATCATATAATATAGCATTTTCAGCATTTTTCTTTATATCTGCTTTTATGTAAGCAAAATCTTTTCCGATATATTTATCAAGACCAATACCATAATTCCAATCATATATCAACCATGCGTAACGTTCGGTTATTAATATTTTATCTACTGCTTGCCGTATTGCTTCTTTACCATCTATTTTGCTTACTAATCTTCCACTGACTGTATCAATCTTGTAAGTTTTAGAGGGCTGTGCTGTTTGTCTAGGAAATGAAATATTTTGTATTTCTGGTATCATCTAAAGCCCTCCATTTCTACACGTTGAATTATATAGTATAATTGACCTTCGTTCATTTTAAAGCAAATTACTCTATCGCCACTTTGAAGCCCTCTCCACACTTCTATTTCTTCCGTTTCGGTATCTGTTTGAGGTGTATCAGGCGCTATATCATTATGTTTATGTGGTTTTGGCAATACATATCTTCTACATAAAGCACCTATTATAATAAAGTCTTGAGGGATATTTTCACTATACCCATCAATTAATATTTCTATTGGGTTAGAGCTTGTTACTGTAGCGTAAACTATACTTGATTTTTCAGATTGTGGATTTTTGTCGCTTGCTATTTTACCCATAAGCTCAATTAATGTAGCCATCTTATCCACCTGCCTTTTCTTGCGGTGTCATTGTTTCTTTTATTATATCAAGTCTTAAAGTATGGTAATTTTCATTTTTAAGAGCGTGCGTACATCTACTTATTATATACATTTCTCTTTTAGTTGCTGTTTTTCCTTCTTTATCTGTTGTTTGCGTTGTACCTATATCACCTAAAGCAGAAGATATATCAATAAATATGCCTGCTCCTGCTCTTATATCCCATACATCATTATCATTCGGTATCGCTATTGCATTTATAGTCAATGTTTCTCTTTCTCTGTTATATAGGCTTAATAAGTTTTTCGCAAAGTCTGTAATTTCTTGCTGTGTAGCTTTTTCGTTAACTTTTTTTGATAATTGAAGAACACCCCAACGCTTTTGGTTGTCGCTATCTTTTGCTATCTGCTGATTAGAAATAATACGTCCGCTATCGTCTTTACTTTCTGTAAATAGTAAAATCTGATTGTAAGTATCTTTATCTATAGATTTACTATATCTATAATCTGTTGCCATAGAGTAATCACCGATAACATAACCTGTTCTTAAGTTTTCAATGTTATTAAGCTTTATAGTTCCGTAGTCATCATAAATTATATAATACTTCTTTTTACCTCTTAAGTTGGCTTCTACAGAATATTTAAGTATATCATATATGCTTTTCCCATCAAATAACTTAGGAGGTACAACATATTGACTATCTTCTTCTATACTGTATTGTAGGTTAAATTTAGTACATTCTTTTTGAAACGTCTGTGCTAATGTTTCACCTTTATTGATATAGAAATCTGTATTTTTAAGATATCTTAACTGGTCGTAAGCTGTTACTTTTATGTTTCCTTTTTTATCCGTTTGGGTATTAAAGACATATCCAAAGAATATGCCTTTATATCCCCATTTAACTTGTAATCTGCTACCACTAGATATTTTTAAAACATCATCTTTTAGAGTGAAGAAGGTGAGCTTACCTGCTTGACCTTCAATTTCTGTAGTTATTTGGATATCTGACACTACAGACGTTATATCAAATACGTCGCCATTTTCGCTATTTTGTAGTAACATCTGTAGCATTTTACATTCTCCAATCTGTATTATTCTTAATTGCCGTTCTTAAGTCGCTAGGTATTTTTAAGTCATAACCTATAATATCTTCAAGTCCGTCGCCCATTTTGTCTTTGTTAGCTTCAAATATATCTTTCCAGTTGTCAAACTTTCCTGTATATTTTCTGCTTGCCGTTGCAAGATTATCCTCTGTAGATTTTACCTCGCTAGGGATAACTTTTTCACCAGTCAACATATCATCATTTTGTTTGACAACGTTTTGACTTTTTACAATCCATGAGCCATCATCTGCTGTTTTAATATTTCCGTTTTCGTCTTTTTCAAAATCTAACTTAACAGCACCGAAAGGCTTAAACTCTTTTATTTTTAAAGTGTAATATATATCGTCATGGTCGCCAGCTTCGTTCTTACGCTCAATACTTTCTATAGATACCAACATAGATATATCTAGTCTAGTAACTGTCATCTTCATGATTTTTTTATTATCTGCTGTATCCTTAAAGAAGCCAAAAAAATATTCTGGAGGATAATTAATTCCTTGACCATTTATAAATTGTAATAGTCCCTGCTTAGGAAAATAACTTTCTATTGTTATATCTGCAAGTTTTGGATTTCCTAAAACATTAATCTCACCTAGTGCCACTATTTCCTCTGTCTTATTAGCATACTTATAAGGTATTGTCAAGTCGGCAGGATTTACAGGTATTTTAATAGAGCCTAGCTCACTTTCGAAATATATATCAATTTCCGACTTTGAACCGATATACATATTTACTATTGAAGTACCTGCTCCGCCTATAGCACTTAATATTGTATTGCCGATATTACTACCTAAACCGCTCAAGCTATTTCCTAAGCCTTCGACAGTGTTTCCTATGTTGCCTATATTCCCTATAAATCCCATTTAAACACCACCTTGCAAACTGCCGTCGTAAAGTTCGGTTAATCGTGTTTCTAATCTATCTATAACAGTATCAACATCTGCCGTTTCTCTTATATCACCCATTGTAATTGTTACCTGTGGGGTAAGTTGTTGATAATTTAATATTACTTCTTTTCTCGCTAGGTCTGTTATTAACTGCAAATTTTCTTCTGCTAGTGTTATTTGTTGGTCTTTGTCTAGTTTTCCACCTTTAACTTTTACAGGTTTAGGTGCTTTTCCTTCTTTTCCTGCACCGCCTAAACTATCCATTGGTGGTATTGCTCCACCACCATAACCACCACCAGAAGGGTTCATCTTTTCTCTTAATTCGTCTAGCTTTCTTTGTACAGTTCCTATTGGGTCTTCTGCAAAACTTCCTACAGCTTCACCTATACTAGCACCTTTTTTTCTCCAATTATCTTCATTAGCTCTCCACGTTATTTTACCCGTAGCTGAAAAGCTTGTTCCAAAGTATTCGTTTGACGCTTCTTTTGCTGTGTTTATAGCGTCTATAAGACTATTTATATTATCTATCATAAAATTAACAGCACTAGCAATAGCACCAGCTATTTCAGAAAATACACTAATAAGTGTGTTTTTTAAACCGTTACTTGATACTTGCCAACCAACAAAAGCACTTATTACTAAAAATACAAGCATTATGAATAAAGGTAAAGGGTTCATACTAACAATAGCGTTTAAAACAGCCTGCGCACCAGCTACTGCTAAAGTTCTAATATACATAACTGCTAAATAACTATTTGTAACTAGAACAGCACCAGCATAAGCTAGTTCATATAAAGTACCTATAAATTTTAATCCGTTCCAAACTAGCCAAGCACCAGCTAGCACAGTAACAGTATAAAAAGCAGTCATTAATGCACCTATAAGAAAAGATAATGCGTATTCTGCTACAGTTTGCCAAGCTCCAAAAGCGTCAACAATTAGATATATAGCACCCAATACTAAGCCTATTGGTAGTATCAAAGAACCCCACATTTCCAAAGCAGACATAGAAGCCAAGGCTTGTGCTAATCCTAAACTTCTTATCAATGATATTGCGGTAGGCAATAATTGTATCATTGTTATTAGTGTTCTAATACCACCAGCAAGAAAACTTATTGCACTAACAGCAATTAAAGAAGTTTTAAATATAGCAAGTAGCCCTATGGTAATCAAAAGACCACCTACAAAAGGATTTATAAAATCTTTAGTAGCTGTATAAGCTTGCCCTATCACACCAACGAACCATCTAATATTATTAACAAGTCCAGCTAGTGCTTGACCTGCTAAGGTAACACCCATATAAAATCCGTCAAATACTTTGTTCATGGCTGGTGAGTCTGCTATGGCTGATAATTGTTGCCAAAACGGAGTAAATGCGTTAAATGCTATAGTTCCTAATAGTTGCATATTTTGCCCAAAAGTTCTCGGCATGTTTTTAAACTTAGCTTCTATTTCATCAGTAGCGCCAAGTATTGCATTTCTCATTATACTAGCTGTTATTTCTCCGTCTTTGGCTAGGTCTTTTAATTCGCCTTGTGTAACACCCATATATTTAGATATTATTTGTTCTAACATTGGGGCATTTTCCGCAATTGACCTAAACTCATCACCTTGCAATTTGCCACTACCTAAAGCTTGTTGTAATTGCATTAATGCAAATTTTTGATGTTCAGTATCTGTGCCACCGATAGCAAATAATTTTTGAATATTTTCAACGAATGGAACTATTTCTTCTGTAGATTTAAAAGCGTTTCTTGCTGTTAAACCAAGTTTTGCTACAGTATCGGTCATTGTTGCATAAGAACCACGAGAACGCAAAGAAGCTTGATATATAGCGTCGCTTAAACCTTGTACGTCATCTGTTATCAATCCTATTCTGGCTTGCGTACTTGCAAATTCATCAGCTAAATCGATAACAGCTCCAGGCACTTGAAATAATGCTTCGGCTACTCGCCATACTGCTTCGCTCATCAATTCAGCTAAAAAATATTGACCGAAAGCGCCTTTAAACATTCTTCCGAATATTCCTACGTTTTCAGTTGCTCTGCTTGCACCACTGCTTATACGTGTAAACGCTCTTTCAATATTGGTAGACATTACCTCTGTATTTTGAGCGACTCTTTGCATTTCTTGAGATAAACCGCTAATAGAGCTAGTAATGGAGGAACTGATAGCACTGTTTAAGCTACTTTCTAATTGTCTAGTTGTAGCGTTGGCTGTTTCCATATGTCCAATCATTATATTTAAAGAGTTGGATATTTGCCCCAATCGACCGCTCATTGCGTCCTCAAGGCTTATTCTACTTCGTATTTCAGCCACTGTTTTTACCTCCCTTTGGCTTCTCTACTAGCTTTTTTATCTGCTTCTAATTGTTCATCTATACAAGCTATTACAAATGCTTTTTCTTCATCAGAAAGATTGACGAACTCCGCTGGTTTCCAACGGAGTTTTAAAACTGCATACATACAATATCCAGCCTCGCCATCTTTCTTTATTAGTTTTTTGCGAGTTTAATTTTTTTATTGATACCTGTATCAAAACCACTAATTTCAGAAATTTTCTTAACGAGTGTAGCGATTTCGCCAGCTTTTAAAACTTTTTCTACTGCTTCCATAGGGTCTACGCAATTTAATTGTTTTAAAAATTCAGCGTCCCTGAAATCTGGCTCAACGCAATTATCTACAATGAATAAAAGATTTTGTTTTCTTGTATTAAAGATTACTTCGCCATCTTTTACTTTTGTACATTGTTTGGTAATATCGTCAAGTTGTTTATTAGTAACAGGTTTAATTTTAAAAGGTTCTTGACCTTCAATAACTGTTACTTCTTCAATATCTGTAATATTTCTACCTAATAAAAATTCTTTTAAAGTCATTTATTTACCTCTTAATCAAAATAATCTGGTCTGTCAAAAGCTTGTAATATTTCAGCGCTGTCAAAAGTAAAGTCATAGCTTTCTGTAAGGTTATCTGCGTCAACATCAACTTTTGCAATAACAGCACTATCAATATTAACATTGTTTAATTGAATGCGTTGAGCGCCCAAAGACGTTGTTTTATCTTCATTTGTTACCACTATTGTAAAATAGGTATCAACACCAGTATTCATATAATCTATAAGTGTTTGTCTAGGTAAAGAAGAAACATAGTACGCTTCAATACTTCCAGAACCTTTATACCCTTTTGCTTTTGTTTGCATGCCTCTAAATCCAAGAACAGGTATATCACTTTTTTGCTTTTCAACTTTTGCTTCTAGTGTCTTAATTTCCAAAAGGTTATATACTTTACCTTTTATTGTAGCATAAACTGTGCCTTCTCTACCATTTACGGTATCGCCAGCCAATAAATAACTCATTGATTAACCTCCTTAAGACTGGATAACTACATCACAGTATAGAATATCCATATTGTCAATAACAGGCAAGTTATAAATATTAGTTACTACTGCGTCAATATTTTCGCCACGTGTTACTTTGATGTTAGAAACTAAATCATAATTACTGCCATCTTTCAACACTGTATCTACTGCACCCATGTTTTGAAGCTTTTTAATATAACTAATAATATCGCCTTTGAATATATCTCTACCTGTAGCGCTATTGCCAACTTTACCACAATAGGAAACATCCCAAACATCTTTGATACTTTGGTTCATTTCATCAATGACACGAATAACTTTATTTTTAGAGAATGGGTATGATTTTGTAGGTGTATATGTTCTAAAAGTGTTAATATCTTTTTCTACTTGTACAGTACCATCATCTCTACTAGAGAATAAGAAAGCACCTTCGCCAAGTTTTTCAATGATTTCATTATTAGTATATTCTGGTACAATAGTGTCTACATAGAAATCTGTTAATGCTTTATGTGTGTTGCTCTGTGTAATACTTGCACCTGCTGTAAGTCCACATACTAAAGCTGGAACTTGTTCAGCAGTAAGTTCTTCGTCATCAGCAACGTTTTTTAATCCTTGCTCACTTCTTATAATTCCTTCATAGTCATATTTCCCAGCAGTGGTATCATAAAGACAACATTGTACCTTGCGACCTTCATCATCTCTCATTTGCTGAATAAACTCTTGAGCAGTGGCATTAATATTTGAACCATCTTTAATAACAGCCATACATTGCCATTTAGCGGTTTTTAATAAATTAAAATAGTTATCATAGTTAGACTTGTTGTATGTTCCATCAGAACCGCCTTCGAGTGGCATTCCTGCAATCTCTGCAATAGAACCTTCTTCATGGGTAAATGTAACATAATCATTATCAGCAATTTCTTCTAATGCTGTTACAGTTTGAATATCAACTTTCAAGCCGTCCCATAAAGTAGTTACTGTATATTTAGACTCGTTTATTTTTGATTTTGTTACTTGAATTGTTATTTTATTTCCTGCTGTACCATTGTATTTAGCAGTAGCAGTAAGTGTGCTTGTATCATCTTTTTTAGTAGCTTTAGCACCACCAGAATTAAGGTTATAGAATTTAACCATGTAGCAGTTAGAAAGCATAGCTCTTGCAATCAAGCTTTCTTCTTTGTCTGTTGCTGTGTAGCCTATTTTTTTACGGCTTGTACCATCTGTAAGGTCAGAAGAATAAACGTCAATCAATTCACCTTCTGCACCCCAGCTCATTTCCATAGCAACAGTGGCAATACCTCTATCACCTACATTAATCAACGGTGTTTCTACGTTACTAAAGTTTATGTAAGCCCCTGGTCTTACTTTATTTTGTGTTTGCCAACTTCCGCCCGCACTTGCCATTAATTAGACCTCCGTTTGATTTTCTTTATCGTTTATTGTTAAAGTTCTCATTAATTCTTCTAATTCTTCTTTTCTCACTCTAATTCTAACGTTAAAAGTAAAAGAAAGAACACCTTCGCCCTTGTTTATACTAGGGTCTTTAATCCATGTTTTTATATCCTCTAAATACCACAAGTTTTCATTTAAATTAAATCCTACTTCGTCAAGCGTTTCCTCTAAATTCATTGCTATGGTTAAATCTTCTGCATGTCTATATTCTATAGCAAACAAATAGTCTAACCACCAAAAATTTTTAGTATCTGGTATAGGAACAACTGATATCTGGTTTATAAAAAAATCAGGGTATTCAGGATTAGATATAAGATTTTTATATACAGTATATTCTGGATATAGTTTTTGTAATTGTTTATAGATAGCATTTAATACAGTATCATAATTTATATCCATATTAAGCACCACCTAAACGCTTTATAAAATCTTCAAATTCGTTACTAAATCTTATTGGCATTTCTCGCCTTATATCATCTAGTGAACGTGTAAGCATGTATTCAGCACGTCTTTTTACAGTTCCATACTCAACATAAGAAGCGTAGAATTGACCGTTAGATATTGTTACATAATATATATTGCCTGCGATTTTTAAGCTTTCTCTTGTTGCTTGCTGTTCTATTTCTGCAACAATTTTACCATCTTCACCAACAACTTTCTTTATCTTTTGGTTACCTACAGCCCAACTAGCCCTTAACGCACCTGTATCAACAGGTGTTCTACCCTGTGCTAAATTAACAACCTTGTACCCCTCTTTTATTAAGAAATCAGCCAGCCAATCCTTAAATTCAGTCTTAGCTTTTTCATAATTCCGCTGAAATCTTCTTATCTGTGTTAAATCCATACCACCCATTATAACCGTTCCTTTATGGTCATTATAAATTGCGTACGACTTAAATCTTTGTATGGTTGCCCACTGTTTCCTTTATAAGTAGCAATGATATTATTTTTGTTATCTTTCTTATAAGCGGTTACATAATCATTATTTTGTATATCTACATCATTGTTGCAGTATATTTTTAAAACTGTTATAATTGGTGCTGTAGCTAGTGCGTTGGTATCTGGATTATCTATTTCTTTTAATTGTATATCGCATTTTACATCAGTGTACAGTTCTTTTAATTCTTCTCTGCCTGTTTCCTTATTATAGAAACGTCTGCTGATATCAATTAAATCGTTATCAAAATACCTAAGATATGAGTTTATATTTATCATCTGCTCATTACCCTATATCTATGCAATTCTTTTAGAATGTCAGTATTAAAAGATAAGATATTAAGATTAGGGCTTTCGCTAGCTGTGTCAAACTCTACTTCTTTGGTATCCTCTTTGATACGTTTAATACTTTCACCACTTTGCAAATTGCTTTCATTTGCATAAGTTGTAAGTATAGAAGTCTGTACCATTCTAGCTACTACAAATTTTAACTGTTTAGGAACTTTTCTATTTAGATAATTTTCAACCTTTTGCAAAGCTTCTTCGGTTGTTAAATCAATAATAGAAGTATACTTTTCTAGGTTATCAAACGCACCCACTAGGAGTGCGTTAACAACTTGTATTACTTCTTCTTTTGTTAGATATTTGCTATCCATAACATCACGCTAATGTGGCTGTAGCAATAAATAATCCGTTAGGGTTATATAAAGCAGGTACAAATAAACCGCTTGCTTTTGTCCATGTTGCTACAGGGTCTGGTGTAGTCCATTTTGTAATAGTTACATACTGCTGACTAGATTTCATTGTCCAAGGTCCTTGTTTTTTCTCTTCTTGTGTTACACCCCAAAGACCTTTTCCGTATTCATTAATGATAGAAGTTTGAGCCAAGAAGATAATTTTATTTTCATCAATATAGCGTTTAGAAGCTTCTGTTCCGTTTGCTTTAACATATTTATACTGCTCATCATATGTTGTAATAGTGAAACCAAACATTTCATTCATGAGTGTATTAATTTGCGCAGTAGTTAACAATGTACCTTGTCCTAGTGTACCCATGATTGCAGTTTGAATATATTTGTTAGTTCTCAATTTACCTAAAGCTTTTGTAGACATAATACATTCTTTAATGTTTTGACCCATGCTTTTTGCTTTATCGTAAACTTTTTGGAACTCTGCCAAAATGTCAGCACTTTCGCTCATATCGGCAATAGAAAAACTTGTATTACCGCTAGGGACTCCGTAATCCAAAGTAATATCAATATGATTTTCTTTGATTTTAACCTTACCACTTTGTAAGAGTTCGCATTTCATTACTTCTACACGTGTTAACACGCTTTCTGCTAAACGTCCCATGTCATCAAAAACATAGTTTAAAATAGCGTTATCACTAGATACACCATTGCTAATATATTGGTCAACTAATTCGCTTAAGTTGATTTTTTCTTTAATCAACATTTTTTCAAAGTTAACTTTTTCAAATGTAGGACGTTCGCCAATTCGTGCCTCTGTATCAAATCCGTGTACTAAAGCGATAGAAGGTAATTGCATTTGGTCAGTTAATCTATAAAAACTTGCTTTTAAATTCTGTGTTTTTTCGTTCGGGAAAATTCTATCCCCTAATCTATCCCTATTTGGGGATAAGTTTTGAGAAAAGTTTATCAATTCCTCATTTGTCAGTAATTTTTCAATATCCATTATTCAACCTCCATTATTACTCATCTCTTGTTGTTTCTGGAGCGTCAGACCAGTATAAACCTTGTTTAGCAAAAACCGCCTCCGCTAGTTCCTCAATAACTGCTGGTAATCTATTTTCGTAAACTCTTCCAGCTACGATTAAAGAACCAATAGCTTCGCCGTGTGTAACGTCTACATCTTCAAAAACGATACCTTTTGCACTTCCGTCGTTGCTAGGATAAACAGTGCCAGCTTTAATATATTTTGTTCCATCATCTTCTGTTGTAACTGCTGTTTCTGTATCAAATTTCCATGTTTTAAGTAACAAGCCAACTTCACTTTCTAAGAAGTTAGGCATTTTTCTTGATTTTTCTGTATATGTGTATCTTGCGTTTGCCATTTATTTACTCCTTATTTTTAATGTATTTAGCGTTATATTTTTCAGCCATTTGCTTACCAATAGATATTTCAGGTGGGTTTCCTTCTTTTCCACCTTGTCCGTCTGCTGGATTTAATCCTGCAAAGTTTTTTTCTTTTGGTTCGGTTTTCTGAACTTTGAAGGCGAAAGAAGTTGTTTCATCTTCCATTAAAGCCTTAACTCTATTAGGAATTTCTTTTTCAAAATTGTCAGAATTGATATCATCTAAATTTAGAAGCTTCATACCAACATTGACGCTTTTGATATCATTTTTATAAAGTTCCTGTAGTGCAAAATTATTAATTTTTTGTTTTTCTAATTCTTTTGCTTGCTGTGCTTTTAAATCTTCAATTTCTTTTTTGTATTTTTCTACATCTACACCATCAAAGCTTTTAAGCTTATCTACAAGTTCTTTATTCTGTTTCTCAAGAGTTTCAGTTTTTTGTCTAATTCCCTTAACTTCTTCCACGTGTTTAAAAGTTTCACGAAATTCTTTATTAAATCCGTCAATGTCCGCCCCATCTTGTCCTAACTTGTATTTTTTAATCATTTCCATGATATCCATTTATATATAAACCTCCGTATACTTTTTTATAGTGGTTAGTGCCACTTAGAGAATTATTTTTTGATACTATATTATAACAAAATTTTATACATTTGTCAAGCATTATTTTAACTTAAATTTTGCATTTTTTCCCATTCTCGATATGTTATATTTCTATCTATTTCATAGTACGTACCTTCTTTTGTTTTTGCAATTCTTGTACCTTGTAAATCTTTGAAATACGGAGCTGTTGTACTTCTGCAATTAGGGTGTAATGGTGGGTAATTTACCCCTGTTTGCTTTTTGCTCATATCAAAAACTTTTCCGTCCATATCTCTACAAATTTGCGAAGTTTTATAGTCTAATGTTGCCATGTATTGATATTTCTTAAACAATCCGCTTCCACTCATTGCTTTATAATTAGCTTCATTTAATACGTGTAAATATTCGGTTCTTGCTAATCTTTCTGCATTAAAATAAGATGTATTCATTCTTTTTTGTATTGTTTTAGCAAGCTGTTTAGGATTTTGACCTTGTATTATTGCTTGTGGTAATTCTTGCTGTATAACTTTAGATAATTTATCTCTATTGCTCCATATACGTTCCGAATAGTTCTCACCTAACCAACTTTGAGATACCGCTTGTTTAACTTTTCCATCTTCTAACCTATCTACATCATATCCAAAACCTGTACCAACCTGCATATCGTAAATCTTTTTATAATACATAGCTTTATAAATAGAAGGTAAGTCATTGTCGTAGTCATCTTGTTGTAGTTGGTAAAGTTCTTCAATATCAGATATTAAGTTAAATAGTAAAGCTTTTATAGCCTGTATTCTGTAAGAGCCTTTCATGTTTTTAGCTAATGATTTAAGTTCTTCACTGTATGCAGTTTTATAAACTTTTCTTGCTTTATCTCTTAATTCTTTTGCTTCATCAGCAGACAATATTTTATACATATTGCTATAATCTGTTAAATCATAAAGAGAATAAAACTTATATATTTCATTTATTAACTTTTGTGTAGTAGTAGTAAAAGCTACTTTTAAATCATCATTAATTTTGTCAATTTCTTTTTCTACTTTTAATACATCTTGTTCAGCTCGCTTTTGCCAATACTCCGCATTATTCATCTATACCACCATTGCTATTATCGTCATTATTGCCAAAAGAAGGATTGTCGTATAAATAATCTTGCATTTGTGCGTTTTCTTTTTGTTCCTGCTTCCATGTGTTAAGTTCATCATCAACATTTTTCACAAATGGGTGATTGCTTAGAATTGTACGAGTAGACAAACCTTGAACACCTTGAGATTTAACACACATATCTATTGCACTAGCTTCATTTGTAATAACATCACGATTAAATACAAAATCGACTGTGTCTTGAATATCGCCCATGTTGTAATATTTAGATATGAACCATAATAAAGAATGTAGTGTATTTTTGCAATTTCTTTCTAGTGTATTGCAGTCCATGTCTAAACTTGCGTATAAATATTGTCTAGCTTCTGCACTTGCATTTGCTCCAAATTCGCTAGTAATATCTACTGCACGACCGAACATGAATATATCTTTTTTCAATCTATCTAAATGGCTATTTGAGTTATCAATATCTACAGTTAAATCTAGCACGTCTACTCCGCCATCATCACTAACCTTAATTATTTTATGTGTCTTTACATCTCTTCTTAATTGTCCTGCATTTGTTCCATCATAGTTTTTTACAACTAAAGTTTTATTCAAGTCATCTTCTAGTCCGTTACTATTTCGGCTTGTCTGTCTGTCGTAGTCATCAATTAAAGATTTAATTTTATCTAATAAAAATATATCTTCGTCATTATATTTTATTGGAATAAATGGTATCTTTTCCCAGTTATATGGCTTTCCTTCAAAGCTCACCATACCGCTTTTATTTGTTCTTTCGTATCGTGCAGAGTCGTTGGCTTCATAGAAAATTACCCCTGTATTATCCCAGTATTGAGCGTATCTTTTTTCCTTCTTTTGCGTGCCTTCATACTCAACCTTAGAATAAAAGTATATAACTGCATTTAATTCAGTTTTATCAATGTCTGACCAAAAAGGTATCACGTTTTTAGCTTCTAACCTTTGGAATTTTAAATCACTTCCTTGTGGGTATACGAATAACCAGCCATAATATTTAACTACAGCGTCTTTTGCTACTCTTTGGAATTTGTTCTTGAAGTCCTGATTAAATATTTTGTTTAACTGCTCCAAAATATTATCATTATCACTTTCTACAGTCCATTCTTTACTTAATAGATACTGTATTTTCTGGTCTACAATAAGAGAGAAATAATCGTGTGCAAGTCTATTATCAGCCACATTTTCTGCTCTCTCTAATCCATGTTCACCTAAAACCATTCGACCATTGATATTTATATCTGTATTATTTTTATAGTACTGTTCAGATTTAATTATTTTCTTGTATTCCAAAGAGTTTACATGCTCACCAATTTCAAGATTAACTATTGTATCAATATCCATTGGAGCATTATTTTTTATATTCTCATTTATTTCTGTTACATCATCATTATCAAAAAACACTTTATCACCTCTTTAAGCAACCTCGAACGTATTACCACGTGCTACTACTGTATTAACAAAATATCTAAAATCGTCCATGCAGTTATGAACTATCAAACCGCCATTTATAGAAAAGTTATGATATTTTTCAACTTCCATATTATACACATCTTGAAAGCTATCAAAAGTTATACTATAGATATAAGAATATCCAATATTTATATCTAAGATAGTATCATCTGTTCTTAAATCTCTTACCATTACCCACCCTCTTTTAGTGTATATAGGGTGTTCAGCAGTTGCTTTTATTATTTTACCGCTATTAAGCTTTACTTCAAATACTCTTGCGTTTTTCTGTGTAACTCTAACATCTTTAAATTTAGCAGTTACAGCTTTATTGTTATATGTGTCATAAGCTTTAACAATTCCACTTTTACCTACTAAATCTTTAATAGGAATATCACCATTTATTGTATTTATTATTGTATCACCTGTAAGACAGTGGTCGTTTTCTTTTAGTGGCTTATCCTCTTTTATGTTATCCTTGTCCCAACTATACCCCTCAATTTCATTAATGAAGGCTTTACAGTTAGAGTTTATGAGTATGTTACCTTTGTTTAATTCGGTGGCGGTGTTTCTAATTCCTTCTAATACGTCATTTTTTGCTTTCCTAATATTAAACTTTCCATGCTTTCTAATAGTGGCAATCATAGAACTTGCCGACGGGTCGATAATTATACTTCTAATTGGCAAATCACCTGCAAGGTCTAATAGTTTATTGTAATATTCTTCATCTGTGTATTGTTTATTCGTTTTACGTCCATCATGGTAATATTCTGTAATTCTGTACCATTTACCTTTATATTTACCCCATAAGCCAGCACTAAATGGGTTTAATATACCATAGTCTGCACTTATATAATACTGCTCATATTTTTTTGTTGGCTGTTCTGTAAAGCAATATTTATCTTTATAAAACATAGGATAAACCAGACCTTCCGCACGTACCCATTTTCCTAATATAAGCCTATCATACCAAACGGAGCCTTCATATTCTTTTTTCAAGTTTCTTACAAATTCTTCTGGTAAGAATGGATTATCATCAATCGTGTATTCTTGCAAGTATTTATCAACATCACTATCAATAAATTCCTTGAACCAATGCAAAGGACTATCAGGGTTACATGTTAAATCACAGCGACTATAAGACTTGTCAAGTCGAGATTTAAGCATTTCAAATACTTCTTTACACCATGTAACAACTTCATCACCGTAGCAATACTTGATTGACATACCACGCAAAACATCTACTTGATTTATTTTGCTTGCACCTAAGCAATAAACTTTTTCACCGAATATTGTGGCGGTATTATCTGCCCTTATACTACTAACTAAATTTTTGCCGTACATTTGCTGGAGCGGTTCAATTACGTTACGTTGTATTGTGCCTTTGGTATTGCCTAGAAATACTGTTAATCCTTCTTTTCCTGCTACTGCTCTTATCCTACATGGTATAACAACAGCTATATCAAGGTAAGTCTTTCCACTTCTTACTGCACCGCTTTTTATGTTCCATCTATGGCAAGCGTCATTTAAATATTCTAGCTGGTTTTTACTAAAATTAAACATCTTTGTTAATACCTTTTTCTAATTTATTAGGTATTTTACTAAGAATTTTGTCGAGTTTTTCAAGTGCTTCATTGTCTTTATATTCTCGTTTATCTCGCCATTCTGTAGGTTTTCTGTTCTTAAGCCAGAATATTTGAGCCGTTGTATCTGGTATTACATGCTTTCTTATAACCTTCGTTGTTTCGTTCCCTTCACTATCTGTGATTGTGGTCGTTTCGTCATACTCATAACCTAACGCACGCTTTAAGAGAGAGTTCTCAACTTTTCTATCAATAACATCTTTTCCTTTTTTGAGAGCTTCTGCAATCTTAGGATTTTTTAAAGACCAATTATATAATGTAATTCTGTTTATTTCCATTTTTTGGGCTATCTGCTCATTTGTTAAGCCATCTTTTGCCCAACCTTCAATTTTAATAAAGCCTTCTTCTGTATTCCATTGGTCATACTTTGCCACCTGCTAACACCTCCTTATTATACAGATAATATAGTTTTTCTGTATTGTTCATAATTACCTTTCTTAAATGGTTTTCATTCTTAATTTTCTTATAAACCGCACCAATTAAGAAAAATCTGATAAATTCACTTATTATCAACTTGTGTTTATCCTCATCTGATATAAAATATAGTTTATCAAAATCTGGTAATCTGAAAACATAACTCTTTTTCTTATTAACTATTCTAGTTATGTAGTTTCTTTTTCTATATCTAACCTTAATGCTTTTCTGATGTCTTATTTCTAGTCTATGAAGTATACTATATTTATAGCATAACCAATCAATTAATTTATCATATTTGTTCACATTTCCGAACTCCTTATATACAAAATAAGCACCTAGCATTATACTAAGTGCTTTAATTGTGCAAGATGTAGTAAAGTTATTATTTTTGTTAAGATGTATCTTGCTTATTTCTTTCGTGGAGATGATACTCGGACTTGAACCGAGAAATAAAGGTTTTGCAGACCTTCGCCTTAACCAGTTTGGCTATATCATCATATGGTACGTGAGAAAGGACTCGAACCTTCAAAATCAAGTTTCTAAGACTTGTGTGTATGCCTATTCCACCACTCACGTTTATTTGATATCTTTATTAAGTATACATTATGAGCTTTCACTCTACTCTTTATAACTTCTAGCTTATTCAACCAGTGAGAAAGACAAGTCCTAGCTATAAGGAGCTACCTTATAACTTCTTGCCCCCTTTTACCTCACGCAGAAATGTTTGTCTGCAAATTTCACATATCATTCGGATTATAAAATTGTAATTAACAAATTACGTATTATCATCAAATAGGCTATTATGCTACTTTAACCAAGTAATATGTTATAGTATATTTCTATACTTCAAAGCCACACGGTTTACTTTTACATTTCAGTTAGCTCGATTTAGTTGTAAGCTAAATGGCATAGCTGATTATTACCCACAGGGTCGTTTATTATCACCGCCATACAACTTGTGTTTTAACTAGCGTTATAATTTGTACGTGCTGTACTTCTTTTGGTTTACCCAATTGTTATTTACTGTTACCAATAAATAAAAGCTCAATTATAGCAGTATCCCACTACAACCCTACTCAATAAACCAGCACTCCATGAGGTTTGATTAGAACGTTTACACATGGTTATAATGTATACTTGATAAAGATATCAAATTATGTATTGGGAGCTTTCGCCCCCAAATAAATTGAATAAAGATAAACATGGGTCTTTTATGAGAAACTCATAAATGCTTTATTAAATTGTCTATGTTTATATTATACTATATTAATTTTAATTTGTCAACACCTTTCTATAGAAATTTAGCGATAAAAGGAATAAATTTATTATAGCACATTAAAATAAATTTGTAAATACCTATTGACAATAAAAATATATAATGATATAATGTAGTTAAGTTAATAGAGAGTTAAACCGCAACTTGAAAAATGCGGGTGTTGATATTCAAACCACCTTAAAATAAAATTCACTGCTTGCCACAGTGTCAGTTGCCGTTAGAGGGTAAGACAATCCTAGATGCGTACAGGGTGAAACTCCTTGTACTGCGTATATGGATTTTATCACCATATACAAAACCGTCCTGTGATACCATTGATAAGGTAAGTGAGGCGAACCACCGTACAACGTGGCAGTTGTGGAGATAACGGCAGACCTAGGCTCTTAGGTGGTTTAGATGAAGCGAAAGAGTTCAGCTCGATATACAGCATTAGAACTTTTAACGTGGTCTTTAACGTCCCCCAAGTGGCGGGGGCAAAGACTACGCTTCTTGAGTTAACTCTCTACCAGCATTAGTTGATTGATTGTTGGTTGTCAAGAGATTGAGTAGAAAATACAAAGTAGGTGAGAACATGACGAAACAAGAAAAGATAAAGTTGCTAAGCAACATTAAGAGTAACATTGAATTAAGCGACATCATAAGTTGCGGTAGTAAGGTTACATTCTTCATAGTTAAGACAGTTAGAAACAACGTAAAGATGAATTGGTACTTCATGGATATTAAAAGTGCGTTCGACTTCATAGTAAAAAGACGTTACAAGGAGTTTTACATTTTCCGTGCTAAGACCGCCAATGGTAGATATAAGATTAAACAGCAAATGGTATAAGGTGATAATAATTGAGATATATGGGCAGTAAATCAAGGATAGCAAAGTATATAATACCAATAATGCAAGCTCACAGAAAAGAAGATATGACATGGGTTGAGCCTTTCGTTGGTGGTGCTAACGTCATTGATAAGGTTGGCGGTAAAAGAATAGGAGCAGATAATAATAAATATTTGATAGCGTTATTCAAAGAACTTCAAAAAGGATATAAACCGCCAATAGGTATATCAAAAGAAGAAGCTCTAAAAGTTAAAGAAAATAAAGATAAATATCCAGATTATTATGTTGGGTGGGTAGGTTTTACCGCTTTATGCTATAGGGGAATGTTTATGAATGGATATTCTGGGAAAGAGTATAAAGAGGGAGCAAGTAAATCAAGAAATTATATGATTGAGTGTTCTAACAACATACTTAAGCAATTAAATAACATAAAAGGTGTTAATTTTGTATATTCAGATTACAAGGATTTATATATCCCTAGTAATAGTTTGATATATTGCGACCCGCCGTATAAAAATTCAACAGGCTACATAACAGGCAATTTTAATCATGATGAATTTTGGGAATGGTGCAGAAATAAGGCGAGAGAAGGTTATAAAATATTTATAAGTGAATATGTTGCACCTTCTGATTTTAAATGTGTATGGTCTAAAGAAATAAAGTGCGGTCTAGGTCATAGAGAAAATAGCAAAAGTATTGATAGAATAGAAAAATTATTTACCTATGAATGTTAACCGCAAGCGAAGATATTTTCACCACCCCATGAAGATATTTTCGCTTATTTTATTATGTTTATATATTGCATTATTATTATAAATATGATATAATATAAGTATAAACAATAAGGAGTGATTTAATATGGAATATCAACAAGTTCCTGAATTTGGTTGCGATATGGAAGATTTTGACGTAGAAAAGTATTGGAAAAAGCAAGAAGAAATATACAGTGCTAAACGCACTAAAGAAATGAAAGAGGAATTAGCAAAACTAAATAAAATAAATGAAGATAAAACTTATAAGTATTTTATAAACAAGTATTTTAAATTGATTGTTGAAACGGCTGGGCTAGAAAATGGAAAGATATATTATATGGAAATACCATATAGCGAAAATTATTTAGCGATAGATATATATAAAGATGGAACATTCTATTTAAGAGGATATAAATATAAAGACAAGCTTCCTTACGTTGGCGAAATAATGTCAAAACCTTTAAAGTTAGAAAACGATACAAAGTTATTTTCTTTAATGTCTGTTTATTCTAAAATGAAATATAACAACTCTTTTGCTCAAAAGTTAAAAGAGTCAACTTGCAAGCCTGCTTCAAGATTTTACTTAAATATTTTGCTGGATAATAAAAGAATTGAAAGTATTGATATTTTAGAAGGTGGTACTCCTAAAAAATATTCAAGTCTAACAGTTCGTTATTTAAGCGATTTAATTAGTGATGAAAGTAAAAAAATACCGTTTATTTTAGAATTAAAAGGTTGGAAAGAAGAGCAAACTTTTACTTATTATATAAAAGAAGATAGAAGTTTATGTTCAGAGAATAAAAGCTTTAAAGATTTTGATTTATTATCAGAACATAAAGCTAATAATTTTTTCGTTTTATTTTATGATTTTGACTTAGGTGATTATTCACGATACCTAAGAAATACAACTGAATTAAACCCTAGAACTTTATTTTTAGTTAAATTGTTAGAGTTTCTAGGCATAACTTTTGAAATTGAAGAAAATGTTAATCTTGATAACTTAATAATTGAATAACAATATTGGCGGTTTAATTACCGCCAATATTTATTTGCATTATTCTTCAATATGTGATATAATAATATTAAGGTAGGTGATATGATGATAATTTTACAAGAACTAAAGCAAAAATATTTAAACAAAGATATTGAGTTAACAGAAATAGCAAACTATATATCAGATAATGCAGGTATAAAACATATAAAAGAATATTTACCATCAAATAAACTTATATATAAGCTATCTGTTAATAAAGGTGTTGGAAAATATCTGGTAATAAAATTTAGAATTTTAGATATTAAATTGTTAAAGGTAAATATAACGGATATATTTATTGATGAGTGGTTCAACTTAGTTCATAGAAATGGTGAACTAATAGCAACAACAAAAGATAAGTAGGAGACGTATAATATGAAAGAGTTAAATTGTACAATTTTAGAAAGCCAAGAAGAAATAGACAAAGCACTATACAATAGAAATTTTGTACTTGAAATGTTTTCTATTGATGTTGTAAGCATAATAAGGCTTGCAAAATGTAACGTAGAAGATAAAGAAGTACATCTTGAATTTTCATTAAATATTTTTATTAACAATAACAATAAATCACTTTCTCATAGAAGCCAACGTATATCTAATAAAAAAACAGTGTTCAATAAAAATAATAAGTACTTCTTAATAAGTGATGAAAATAAGCTAAAATCAATAATAGAAGTGCTTAACTTTTATGGGATAGATGTTAATGCTTATGATAAAGATGTTATAGAAGATTTTTTGGTTAACTATTGCTATGATATATTAAGTAAAGTACGTTATTAATGAGGTGATAAAATGAAATTAAGTGAATTAATTGAAAAAGTAAAAAGTGAGATGACTTCAAAACGTTGTGAGTTTGCTGTAAATGGGGTTAGTTCTATTGAAAACAGTAAAAGTTTACCTAGAACAATAATAAAAGCTGTAAGAGAGCAGTCAATACTAAAATTATCAAATGATGAATATTATTTAGTATTTTTGGCGAAATGTGAAGAATTAATTGATAGAACAATACTAGGAGATTTATATAATAGAATAGAAAAAGAAAATGGATATAATATACTTGATGAATACTATATATCTAGAATGTGTGGTATTATAAATGTTATGGTATTCCGTTTAGTTGAAAATGATGTATTTTAATATATTTAGGTGGTGTAAAAGCCACCTTTTTTATTTGCATTATTTAGCTAAATGTGATATAATGTAATAGAGGTGATATAATGAAAGATAAATATATTGGTAAATATGACCGCGTATTCAAAGAGTTGTTAGAAAAACGAGAAGAACAAAGGTTGATAGATAAAATTAGAACAGAAAGCGAGCGTGATAAGTGTTTAAGAAAAATGCAAGAAGTTATTGACGGTTTAACAGTCGATACAATGAAAGCGGTAGATATTGCAAAATATATTATAAGCAATAATCTTATTAATAATTTAAGGCTAAACAAAATATTATATTATTGTCAACATGAAAGCCTTAAAAGGTATAACAAGCCTTTATTTGATGATGAAATATTGGCTTATAAATATGGTGCTGTTGTAGCTAATGTATATTATCGTTATAATTATTTTGTTGGCAATATACCTATAAAATATGATATTGATATACCAGAAGAAGCAAAAGACATAGTAAAATATGTGATAGATAAATTTGATGGTATACCAACATGGGATTTAGTAAAGCTTAATCAATCTGGTGCATGGAAAGAAATTTATAATGGCGGTAAAGGTGAAAGATTAACAATACCGCTAGAGATGATTAAAAAAGAGGTTATATGATGAATAATGATAATTGGGTTAGAGATATGTTAAAAGAAAGATTAGAAGCAAAAGGGATACCAGAATATGAGAAATTTAATACGTTTTGCGACGAATTACAAGAGTTATTTGACACAATCACACCTGTTCCTAAAACAGAAATAGAAATTGACAATGAATATACTAGTTGCAGTATAGAGCTTGTAAGAAAAGAAGGAGCAAAGGAAAAAGCACTTGAATTGCTAGATGTGGCACTTAAAAAGTATAATATACCAAACAAACCATCAAAAGACGGTGTTGCTAGAATTGATGGTTTGACAGTAGATGAGTATTTTAAAAAGGTGGGGTTATGGTAATGAAAGTATATGTAGTTATTTGTGATGATGAAATTTTTGCAATATATAAAGACAAAAGAAAAGCAGTAAAAGTTCAAAATTATTTATATGAAGCTATGTTTAAAAAAAGTGGATATGAGCCTTTTTATATAGACATAGAAGAAAAGGAGGTAATAGAATGAAATATGTAGACATTATAGAATATTTGTTACTATTCGCATATCAGATAGCATTCTTTTTCTTAGTTTTAAGAATGGACGCTATTATATATAATGATAAACTGCCAACTAAAAAAGATAAAGCATTGTTTAGATTGTTTGGTTTTTATTTTTATATGTATGTAGTTGTAAAATGTGTTCACATTCTTTGTAATGCTAACGTGTAGGAGGAAAAATAATGGTTGAATTTATTAGTTATAATGGCGAATATCCTAATTTATGCAGGGGCTTATTGGTTATAAAGGTAAACGGTAAATTATATGAGCTTAGAAATTGCTTATATAGTTGCGGTAAATGCTACTTTGATGATGATGGTAACGACATAGTAACTCAAGGAGATTGGGAAATGAGTGAATATAATTTTGAAAAATATTATCCAGAACTTATGCCATTTAAAGAAGAAATTGAAAAGGTAGTAAATGATAATGTACAAAAAGGTTGTTGTGGTGGTTGCTTATGAAAGTATATGTATTAACTGTATCAGATGTTTATGGTAACAATAATAAGATACACATTGTATATAAAAATTTTGTTTTGGCTAGATTAGCACAAAAACAAATAGGTGAATATTTTTCTTGTATAAAAGAATGTGAAGTGGAGGAAAACAACATGGTAAAAGTACACGAATTAAAAATCGTCCCTGAATATTTTAGAGCAGTAAAAGAAGGCAAGAAAAAATTTGAAATTAGGAAAAATAACCGAAATTTCAAAGTTGGTGAATATATAGATTTACGAGAGTATAGTGGAGATAAAGGATATACAGGCGATAGATTATGTTTAAAAATAGTATACATGATAGAAAGCGATTGGTTTCCACAAGGATTGAAAGATGGCTATTGTGTATTAGGAATTGAAGTTATTTAAGGAGGAATAAAAATGGCAAGCGTGGAAGAATTAAATAAGGCAATTGAAATAATTAGCAGTCATTGCGAAAGTTTTGATAATTGTGAGGAAAATTACTGCCCATTTATTGTAAACTGCCCAATAAAAGGAGAAATAGAACCGCCTTCATCTTGGTTTAATGTATGTGAAGAAGACGAAAAATAATGGTAAGCGTGGAAAAAATGAAAAAAGAGATTGAAACAATTGTAAATAATTATGAAAACCAAAGTAAAACAGGTGATGATTGTCTTAATTATTCACTTAGTGTTATACGTAAATTAATATCAGAAACAAATAAACCGTTAAAGATTAGTAAAATGCAAAATAAATATATTAATACTTAAGCACTAGAAAGGGTGCTTTTTCTATTGCATTAATTTATAAAATATGCTATAATAAGATAAAGGAGGTTCAATAATGGATAAAATAGACGAAATGATAATAAATATGTATAGGAAAGCAATAAGTGAAGCACGTAAGCCACCTAAATATTTGCGTGATTATAAAAGTATGCAGAACAAAGAAAGGGTTGAAGATAATGTTTATAAAAGGAAGAAAGATAATAATAAACATGGAAGCAATCAAAACGATTAAGATAAAAAGTTTTGAATATTGCTTCAAGGTATTAGCCACTGATTTTGATAATGAAGAATACAACTTATTTATAATAACAGGTGATTTAACAAGTGCAATAAAAGTTGCTAAAGCTTTAATTAACAGCATATATCTATCTAAGACACATAATATAGATGTTGACTTAAAAAAATATTGTGAGTTATCAAAAGAAAGCTACAAAGAATTAACAGGCAAGGATAAGCTTGACGTTGATATATTTACTGCAATATAATAGGAGGTATAACAATGTATTATAAACTTATTTATTATTTCACGTTCAACAGTCGTATATATGCTTTAATTGCTGATGAGCATTATAATACAAAAGAAATAAAACTTTCCAATATTGAATATATAGAGGATAAGCCTTTCAGTGGTAGTAAATTAAAAACCAAAGATGGTATATATGAGCTGGTTCAGAATACTGAACAAATAGAGAAAATAAAATTGCCTAAGTTTTTCAGTTGGCATAAGACCTTGATAAAAAAAGACGATATATACCATTTTGATGAATTGGTAGCAACTAATTATTATTATAATCTAAAATTAAAATTGGCGGTGTAATTATGTGGATAAAAGTTTCAGATAAAGAGCTAGTAAACGCTAACCAGTTAGGCTGTATAGTTTACAAATATAATGAAGTTGTATCAACAATTGATAGTAATAAGTTGGTATTATATAAAGGTTTTTATGCTCGTGAGGTTTATGATAAAATAATGGAAGCTATAGAAAATAATAAAAGCATGGTTGATATATCAACATATAGCAGGTTTTAATTTATAATCCTAGATTTAATCTAGGATTTTTTTAAATATGTATTGCATTGTTAAATGATATATGATATAATATAGTCATAACATTAAAGGAGGAATTAAAATGAAGTTTAGTAAATTAGATTTTATAATTATTTTCATTCTTTGCATAACAGAATTTTCGTTAACGTCTGATTATGTAAATATTTACTACACACCTAACACTTACTTTTTAATAGTTGGTTGGTCTTATATAATAATTAAGGCTATATTTATCATTGTTAAAAAGTACAATATATTTAAAATGGGGGATAAATAATGAGTTTATTGGATTTTATAGACTTTATTGTTATTATTTTAATTTGTATAGATAGAATAAAAATAAATTTAGGTAGTCTATCTTTCGATTATATAAGAAATCCTGTTTGTGTAAATGTTGGTTGTTCTTATCTGTTAATAAGATATATATTTATAGATATCAATAAATATAATGCAGGCTTGATTGATATTAATTTATTTTTTATGTTAAATGTAATTTCTTTCTTAGCTTGTATCTTATCTTTAATATTAGATACTTCATTTAAAGACAATAAAAAACTAAATAATGTATCATCTATATGTATGATGCTGGTTTGGTGTTGCTTGATAATAAATGTTGTAAAAGATTTAATTATGTAGCACCAATAAATTATCCTAGATTAATTTCTAGGATTTTTTATTTTATTTAAAAATATGCTTGCATTTTATTATGATATGTGTTATTATATAAATGTAGCAAGGAGCTACTAAATATTTAAAAAGGTGGTAATGAAAAATGGAAACAATCAATAAATCTGAATTATTTAAACAGGCACACGCAATGGCTAAAACAATGAAAGGTGATTATAAAGCTTGTCTTGCATTAGCTCTTAGAATATTATATAGAAAAGCAAGAAAAACAACATTAAGAAAAGTTGTTGATGGTAAATTCTTAATATCAACAGCTAATTTAGGCTTTGAATACGAAACAATGGTATTTAGAGCTGACGGCTCCGAAGAAGGATTTTATTATGACGAGCCAATATTTGAATGTAGAACACGCACTAAACAAGAAGCTTTAAAAGTTCATAATGAACAAGTTGATAAATATGTTGACTTAGCTTATTTGTTCGCATTTGCATAATTTTTATAAAAAAAAATATCGTAAAATATATAATTTATACTTGCATACTTTTACAATGTATGCTATAATAAATATGTAAGTTAAATAAAAAGGAGTTTTAAAAATGTTTGAACAATTTGAATTAGAAAATGGGTTAAGTTTTACAAATTACAAAGAAGCTTTAAAAGAAGCTAAAAGCAAAGATTTATATTTGGTATTATATAACGATAGAAAAGAAGCTATAGAAAAAACTATTGTAAACAAAGTTGGTAAAGCTTCTGATATAAAATATATAGTTGTTCAAAAAATAATAAATAATGTACAGTATGAACACGTATACGAAGCAAATAACGTACACAAAAGTTCATACAACGAAGTAACGGATAATGGCGATAGCTTAGATAAAAATATAAAATTAAATCTAAATAAAATATATAAAAGATTAAGCCATGCAAAAAAACATGGTGTAAACTATTACATCACTTATAAAGATGGTTCTCAAAACGGTGTTTGCTTAAGTGAGTACAATTTATTAGAATTAAATAAACTTTTTTAAAAATAATACTTGCGTACTTTTTATAAGTGTGATATAATATAAATAAAGATAAACGAAAGGATTGATTTTAAATGATTAATATTAACTTAGTAAACGAATTAGAAGGAAAAGAAATTACTTTATGTGAACTCGATAACGTATTAACTGCTTACGGTGTGCCTTCTGTATATGATGAAATAGACCCAGATAGTTTAATTGAAGACGAAAGCGTTTCCTATTGGGTAGATGATAGTCAAGGCATAAACATATTATTTGATGTAATTGATTACAAAGAAGATAGCCCTATTGATACAGTAGTAAATATTAAAAGAATTGAGGAAATTTAATATGAGCAAATACGACAAAACAAACGAATATAATAAAAATAACTATGTTGGTCTTAGCTTTAGAGTTAAGCCAGATATAAAGGCTAAACTTTGCCAGATTGCTTCTGATGAAAGAATAAGCTTGACAAAACTTGTTATAAAAGCTTGCTACCAATACGCAAGCGGTAAATAAAAAAATAAAAGGGGAGAAATAAAGATGATAAAGTTCTTAACTAAAGACTATAAAGGAAAATACGTTCTATGCAGAAGAAATCCAGAAATAAAAGCAAAAGATATTGTTCAAGATTTTATATTTAGAGATAAGATTTTGAAGGAAGATAGGCAAGTTAGCTATAAAGAAGCTAATAAGGCTATTGAACTAGGTTTTACAGTAGAAAATAAGAATGGTAAATACTATCTAGGTGGCAACGTATCAAGGGAATGGGGCGATTGGTTACCATTTTAAGATGTTCATTTGTTGTAAAAACAACATAACCACATAAACCAACAAAAAGAAAGGAAAATCAACAATGAATTTATATGAAATTAAACAATCTATACAAGAAGCTATTGATAAATGTATTGATATGGAAACAGGGGAAATTATAAACCCTGAACTTCTTGATAGTTTAAACGAAAAACTAAATATTAAGCGTGAAAATATCGCTATCTATATCAAAAACTTAACATGTGATAGCAAGGCTATTGATGAAGAAATCAAAAACCTTACTGCACGCAAAAAATCAATTAATAATAAAATTGATTGGCTTAAGCAATACTTAGCTAATGATTTACAAGGCAACAAATTTGAAACTGCTAAGGTAGTAGTCAGCTTTAGAAAAAGCAAGTCGGTTGAAATCAATCCAGATGCCGAAATACCTAACGAGTTCTTAATACAGCAACAACCTAAACCAGATAGAGCAGGCTTAAAGAAAGCTATTCAATCTGGTGAAGTTATTGCAGGTGTAAGCATTGTAGAAAAACAAAACATAAGCATTAAATAAAAGGCACGTTTTATACGTGTCTTTTTCTTGCATTAACAAATTATTTATGATATAATCTATTAAATAAAATATTAATAGAGGTAATATAAAATGACTAATATTGAAAAATTAGAAAAAGAATTAAACGGAAGTAAAATGACGCTTCTACAAATTTATGAATTTATGGAAAATAAAGGTCTAGGGGACTCTTATAAAGATAACAAATCAAGAGATAAAGACGCAAACGATACGTTAGACGAGAGAGAAGCGATTTTCTTTTTAGAAGATGGCGAAACTTGTATCTTTGTTTGTTTTGATGTTTTACAATATGATAATAAAAACCCAATGAATTCATTAGTCCATATTTACTGTTTATTGGATGAACAATAATATTAAAGGCACGTTAATTCGTGTCTTTTTTAATTTATTTTAAAATAATACTTGCATATATCATTTATCTATGCTATAATATAATTAAAGATAAGGGAAGCAAGCAAATAAATAAATAAAAAAATAAAATAAAATGCTTGCATTTAAAAGTAAAACGTGTTATAACAAACACATAAAGATAAACAAACAAAGGAGATTTTAAAAATGAAAACATTCTTATTACAGGTTGGAGAAAAACAATTTATGATGAACTTTGAAGATTTATTCGAAGGAAAATGGAACGGATATAAAATTATTGATTGGGCTATGAGTGTTTTTGATACTTCAAACGTATCTTTTAGATATATAAAATCGAAAGAAAGAAAATTATATAAAAATGCAACTAAATTAAATTGCGAAGAAGTATTACAGCACAGTAAATTTATTCTAAATAAAGCTAGTGAAAAACAAAGTAAAATAGAAGAAAAAGAAGCAAACGGAATTAAAATAAATGCTGTTATATTTAAAGATAAAACATACTATATTAAAGAAGGTGAAAGATATCAATGCAAATGTTTAGAATATGGAAAAGAAGTTATTAGAACCTTATGCCAATATGATTTAATGTGTTCTAACAGCTTATACCAAACTTATACATTTAAACAAGACGCATATAGAGAACTTAGAAATAAAGCTATAAACTTAGCAAATACAAGAATAATATTTAGCGACAACACAGCATACTAAACTACAGGCACTTTAACGAGTGCCTTTTTCTTTTAAATTTATACTTGCATTTTATAAATAAGTATGTTATAATAAACATATAAATTAACAAAGGAGATATAAAATATGATGGGTAAAAACATTCTTAAAAAACTTGTTACAATTCAAAGCAAATTAAAAGCACCAAAAGGTCAGTACAACTCATTTGGTAAATATAATTATCGTTCTTGTGAAGATATCCTCGAGAACGCTCGACCACTAGCCAACGAAAACTCATGCGTCATAGTATTAAATGACGATATAAAAGAAGTTGCTGGTCGCTACTATGTAGAAGCTACTGCAACACTTTTTGACGCTGACAGTGGCGAAGAAATATCAGCAAAGGCTATGGCTAGAGAACCAGAAAATAAAAAAGGTAATGACGAAAGTCAGATTACTGGGGCTTCATCTTCTTACGCTAGAAAATATGCTTTATCAGCTCTATTCGCTTTAGACGATACAAAAGACGCTGATACAATGGATAATAGAGAGACAGTAAAGAAGCAATTGTCTAAGCCAGCAACAGACGAAAAGCACAAGCTTCTTACAAACGTTTTTAATAAAATGAAATCACTTAAAGCTACTAATGCAGATATTATACACATAATGGAAGATAAGTTTAATAAAACTTCATCTAAAGATTTAACGTTAGACGAGGTAAAAGACCTAGAAAAGAATTTAGCTGGTTATTTATCGGAATATTTAAAGGGTGTAAATGATTTACATGTAGCATATGAGCCAGCAATACAAAAGAATTTACAATAACCACTACAGGCACTTTAACGAGTGCCTTTTTTATTGCAATAAATCGCCACGTATGATATAATATTATTATACAAATAAAGGAGGATAAGCACATGGCAGAAATATATTTTAATGATGAATATGAAAAGGTGAATGATATGCTTTATTACAAAGAAAAACGCTTAAAACTAATTGATGAAATATCAAGTCAACTAAGAACTATTAACGACTTTAGCGAGGAAATAATTGACGTATTAAACGATTTACCAGACAACGAAGATACAAACAAAATAAATGAATTATCTGCTGGTATAAGATTAAGAACCGAAATAGCTATACAACGTATCAAAGAAGATATAGACGGAGGGTTTATTTAATGATGGATAATGACGAATTAAAGAAAGAAGCAATATCTTTTCTTAAAGACCTAAAAAACAGCATAGATGAAAACGATAATAATTTTAATAAATGCCTAGATAACATAATTGATATAATCAGGCAACGTGAAAACATTCCGTATAAACAAATAATAAGCGAAATAAAGAAAAATATAGAGCTTGCAGAAACGTACAATAAAAATCTAAATAAAGATTTAAATACATCTAACACTATAATATTATTGACAGCTTCTTCTATTATGAAATAAAAATAAGTAATATAAAAGGCACTAACTAATTAAAGCTAGTGCCTTTCTAATATAAAAAGGAGAATAAAAAAATGAAAGATGTTCAACACATATATATTAACATATCTATATCAATTTGTCAATAGTTTTAAAATAAATTCTCTACCTTTTTGCGTCCATTTACTATTATAAACCACTGGACTACATTTACTGCCATGTCTTATTATTTCTTGCTTAATAGAAATATACCCTTTATCAGAATATTTACTATACAATAGCCATGAATTATTAACTTTATATTGAATATTTAAATCACAAAGTTTTTTATTTAGCTCTTGAGGTGATTTAAAACCCAACTCCTTAGCTATTTCAGACGTAGTATAAAGCTTTTTAGAGTGAGATAACAAGTCAATTTCTTCTTGCTTTTCCTGTACAAGTTTTAATGCCTGTTCTTTTGCTTCTCTTTCTTCTTTTAATGCAGTTAACATCTTAATTGCATTATCTGGATTAGCCAACATCTTATCTATTGTATCCATAGTAGCATACACACCATATTTACGAATAGAAGGTATAACGTCTTTAGTTATCCAACGCTTAAACTCTTTAGCGGTTGGCAATTTAGAAGAAAGTACAAGGCTATATAATCCGCTTTCATTAACAAATGTTGTTCTACTTTTATAATTAGAACCATCTTGTTGAATTACCAATGAGGTTTTATCTTCTTTGTCTACGTGGTCGAACACAGCTCTTGATTTATCTTTATAACCAAGTGCTTCGGCTACATCTACACCAGCAAACAAAATCTCATTGTCTAATACTACTGTTTTAACTTTTCCAAAACTGTCATTTTCAAAAACTTTTAATTTAAAGTCCATGTTTAACACTCCTGTCATTATATTTCACTCCGTTATATAAAGATAAGGCAGAAAAGCTGGAGTGTGGCTCTTGTCGGTGTATACGTCCCTATCTGCCTTTAATATATTATACCATTTTATCTAAATTTTGTCAATAAAAAAGCACGCTATTTTCATAACGTGCCTAAGTTTATTATTTGTTTAATGCTTCTAATTGTTGTATTTTTTCTTCTTCTGTTTTATATCTGTTATAATGTCGTTTAATTAATTCTATTTCAAATTCAATAGTATTTATATAACAATCGTCAACTATACCATTAGAAATCCTTTCTTTTGCATAATCGCAATATCTTTCAATTACATTAAAACGCTCAAAAATTTGTCTTTCTATCATACTTTTTGACGTATTACAAGTATTAATCATTGATTTAATCTTTTCATTTTTCTTCATTTTATTAATCTCCTTTATTGTTTATATTTACATTATAGCAAGTTGTTTACTTATTGTCAACATCTTTCTTAATCAAATTAACTAAAATTTTAGCAGTTTCTTCTTTTACTGTTTCATTAATCGGTTGTAAATCTTTAAACACGATAATAGCATTGTAAAACTTATCCAAATGCACAAGCGTTTTATTTTTATATATAGCTATACCTTCAACTTGTTTAAGTCTTTTAAGTAAAACTTCTCTCATGCTTTCATTTAAATTAAAATGTCTGCATATATCTTCAAAATAAGCATAATCAACACTAAATTGCATTTCCTTAACAAAATCCATACACATTTTACCACCTCAACGCTTCAATTACCTTAATGACATCATCTACCATTTGAGATAACAACTCTTTATCTACTGGTAGATTGGCGTATCTTCTTTTTATAAGATGTACTACATCAAAATTGAATTGATGTCTGTAGCAGTCTTGAAAATCATAATCAAGTGTTCTGTATTCATAATTGAAATATTTAAAATACTCTTTTTGTTTATCTGTCAATTCACATTCAATCATTATATCACCTCGTTTATATTATAACATATATCATAATTTAATGCAATAAAAAATACACGCTACTTAAAAAGTAACGTGCTAAAGGGGTTATTTAATGCCTAGTTAAAGCACCTATATTTAGATTGATAGTGAAAAGATGATTTTATTTATTCCGTAGTGCTTTAACAATTACATTATACACTTTATTATATTATATGTCAAGACGTCTTAGATATAAAAAGTAAAGTTATGGAAGTAGATTGCGAAGAGTTTATAATTATTCTCTAAAGATATTATCTAAAACGTCTTAACATACTTATATTATAAACTATACATAATAAAATGCCAACACTTATTTACAAATATTTTATATATGTTATAATATTAATATAAGGCAGAAGCCAATAATATCAACCATTATTCCGACGTTGGAAAATGGCAAAGAAAAGGAGATTAATAAAATGAATAAAGAACTAAGAAAAAGAATTTGGGAAGAAAGAGAAAAAGTACAAGATTTAATTGATGATGTAGAAGTTGGAGAATATATAGAAGAAAGAACATTTTACAGACGCTTACAAAGTGTTGATGAACTTCTAAGCGACATCATACAAGATATATTAATGGAGGATAAATAATGAATTTATTTGAAGCAATAGTCCATATAAGCGACAAAAACAAGCCGACAGTATTGGATATTAGAAATATTATAGGTTCTATAGTAAACGGTAATTCAATATATATTAAAGGTAAGCCATTCTTTATCGAATGTTTTGAGATATCAAATAAAGTTATTTTGCAAGCGCTATATAATGATATGTGTTGTAACGAAATAAATTATAAAGACGATATGTTATTAATGATGTCTTTTAGAAAGATAGACGTTAAATTATACAGATTACAAAAGATTAGCAGGATTTAAAGTCCTGCTTTTTTTATTTACATATATCTAAATTGTTTGCAATGTTAACAAAATTGTATAAAATATATATTGACATATAAAATAAAATATATTATAATATATACATAAGATAAATAAAGGAGAGATTTTAAATGAACATTAATTTATTAAAATATTTTATCAAGGATAGAGGATTTGACAGAAAAGATTTAGCAGATATGTTAAAATTAAACGTTCAGACTTTCAACAAAAAAGTTAATATGAGAGCAGATTTCACTTTAATAGAAGTGAAACAGTTATCCAACATATTAAAACTAAGCAAGGAACAAATATTTGATGTATTCTTTGCAGGAGGTTTAAAGCATGAATAATAATGAAAATCCTTCTTACTATGCCATAATACCAGCTAACGTGAGATACGATAAAGATTTGTCAGCCAATGCTAAACTTCTTTATGGAGAAATAACTGCATTATGTAACAAAGAAGGCTATTGTTGGGCTACAAATAACTACTTCGCAAAATTATACAGCGTTTCTGCACGTTCTATACAAACTTGGTTAAAGCAACTAGTAAATAAAGGATATATAAAATCTAAATCAGTAATAAATAAGAATGTTGAGTCAGAGCGTAGATATTTATATATCTGTGATAACAATTTTGCTGATACCATGAAGAAAACTTCATACCCCCATGAAGAAAACTTCACCCCATCCCATGAAGAAAACTTCGCACATAATAATACAAGTATGAATAATACAAATAATATATCCTCATCTGACGATAAGGGTACAAAAGAAGAAACTAAGAAGGTTAAGAAAGAACAACAAAATAACGAGCTATTCGATAAGTTTTGGGCAGAATACCCAAAAAAGAGAGATAAGCAATCTTCTAAGAAAGCATTTACAAAATTAAATGTAGATGTTAAACTATTTGATAAGATGATGGCTTCACTCTCACAAGCTAAAAATTCTTATGATTGGCAGAAAAACGGAGGGCAATATATCCCATATCCTTCTACATGGTTAAATGGTAGACGTTGGGAAGATGAACTCGCCACTGTGAGCCAACCACAGCCCCATATAGAGGAGAAAAAACAAGATGAATATAAGGAGCCGTCCAAAGATTTTGAATGGTTTTAAGACGATTTTAGGAGGATTTAAAATGATTAACAGAGAAGAAAGCGGAGCAGGATTGGCGAGAGTAAAATATAATGGTAAGTATGGCACTTTGGTTGCTTCTTATTACAAAGATACAGATATTAAAGCCGTGATGATTGATTACAAGCTAAATTATATCAATTATAAAGAGCTTGAGTATTCTGACGAAGAAAAAACATATGGATTAGAGCTGGATAAAAATATTGATTATAGATTATATTGTTATAAGTTGCTGTCAGAAAATAAAATTGAAGAATACGACGCAACATTTAAAGAAATAGAAATTACGTTTTAGGGAGTGATAATAATGGAAAAATATATTTATATTGTATTCGCCGATAAAGGCGGAATTGACGTCATTGTATACGGTGTATTCTTTAGTGAAGAACTAGCTAACGAAATGATAGAACATCAACGCAAAGACGATAGTATTCTTGATTGCTGGTGTGATAAATATAAAATTAATAAATATACAACAATAAATTTATGGGAGGGTTTATAATGATAAAAGCTTATGCTTGGCACAATGACGATACAGGTTTTGACGATATTGTATGGTGTGAAACAGCAGGGAAGGCTAAATATTATATAGCTTGTAAAGAAGGAATACCATTCACAGATGTAAAAGTTTATAGGGTGAAATGGGCAGATAAATTTAAATGTATAGAAGATATCAAGATAAAAGATTTCTTTGATAATGGCTGGGGCTATGTTTGCAGTAAATGTGGTGAGATAACATTTGAAGATGAAGCCACATTTATAAATGATAATGAAATAATATGTAGCAAATGTAAAGGAGATAATTAAAATGACTAAAGAAATGACACCTTATAATATTGAAGCAGAAAGCAGTGTATTAGGAAGTATACTAATATCTAGCTTAGAAGTTATGGACGAAATAACAAGCGTTATAAGTTCGGACGATTTTTACAGAACAGCACACAAAGACATATATAATTCAATGATTGAACTATATAAGAAAAACATTAATATAGATAGTGTTACCTTGATAGAACAATTGCAAAAAAATAATAAACTTGAAAAAGTAGGAGGAATAGCTTATATCACTAATTTATGTAATTATGTTCCATCTTTTAAGAACTGTGTTAATTATGCTAACATAGTTAAAGAAAAATCTATTCAAAGAAAGCTTTTTAATGCAGGTAACCTTATAACAGGGCTTGCAACAGAAAGTAAAGACATCAACGAAACCTTAGCCGAAGCAGAAAAGATAATGTTTGATATATCCAAAAGTTCAAGCAACGACGATACAATACAAGAGCCAATGGCTAGAATGATGGAAACATTTAAATCACTTGAAGAACGTTCAAATAACCATGAAGAAGGCAAATGCTTAGGAGTTGATACAGGATATAAAGATTTAAACAAAATACTAGGTGGATTTCAAAAGTCTGACTTAGTTATATTAGGAGCTAGACCTGCAATGGGTAAAACAGCGTTTGCTTTAAATATAGCCACTAAATGTGCTGTTAAGTTTAATAAGCCTGTAGCAATATTTAGTTTAGAAATGAGTAAGCAACAATTAGATGAAAGGTTACTAGGTGCTTTAGGTTGTACTGACCTGCAAAAGATTAGAGAGGGAAACTTAAATAATAAGGATTGGGAAAGATTAACAAAGGCTTTTGATATGTTATCTAAATCGCCTTTATATGTTAATGATGAACCATATTTAACACCACAGATATTGAAAAGAAGGTCTAGAAGATTAAAAAGAGAGAAAGATATACAGTTAATAATTATTGATTACCTGCAACTTATGGCAGGTGATAGACGCACTGAAAATAAACAGCAAGAAGTGTCTGAAATATCAAGACAGTTGAAATTATTGGCTCGTGAACTAGATATCCCAATTATTGCTTTATCTCAATTAAGTAGAGGACTAGAAGCAAGACAAGACAAACGCCCTATAATGTCAGACATTCGTGAGAGTGGAGCGATAGAACAGGACGCAGATGTAATAATGTTCTTATATCGTGATGAATATTATAACGAAAACAGTCAAGATAAAAACATTGCAGAGGTTATTATATCTAAGCACAGAAAAGGAGCTACAGGAACAGTCAAAATGTATTATCATAAAGAATTTTGTGCTTTCGCTGATTTAGAAAAAAATAGATAAAATTATTGACCTAGATTAAAATTCTAGGTCTTTTTTTATTGCATTTATTTGAATGTTATGTTATAATATATGTATAAGATAAAGAAAGAAGGTGTAGTATGGATTTAAAAGAAAAACAATGTGCATACTGTGGCAAGATGTTTAAGCCTACAGTGCCATTAAATAAATATTGTTCTTCTGAATGCTCTAAGATGGCTAATAAAAAGCCAAAAGTAGAGTTTAAAATAAGATGTGCAATATGTGGTAAAGAAGTTATTGCACATAAGAAAAGCACTCTATACTGTGGTTATGAGTGCAGAATGAAGGCTAGATATAAAAGAATTAGTCTAGCTAGAAAGGAGAAAAAATCATAATTAAAAAATGTGAATTTTGCGGTAAAGAATTTGACGGTACAGGGTACGCTAAATATTGCAGTCCTGAATGTAGATATGAAGGAAGCTGGATAAAAAGAAATAATGCAAATTCATTTGAGCGTGTTTGCCTAATGTGTGGAGAAAAATTTATAGCACACAGAGCAGATAAAGTTTTTTGTAGTAATAAATGTGTACAAAGAAACCACCAGTTAAAGCAAAAAAGAGCTAAAGAAATTGTAAAGAAATGTGCATTATGTGGTAAAGAGTTTATCACTAATAATATTTGCGTGAAATATTGTAGTGATGAATGCAGAAATATTGTATACACAAACTATAAAGAAAAAGTAAAAAACATAGTAGAACTAAAAAGAGAAAAACGAGCTAAAGAAATAGACAGTAGACCAAAAGAAAAAGAAACTTGCCAAGAATGTGGAAAGGTTTTTATTAAAAATAGACCATTCCAGAAATTTTGCTCGGAAGAATGCAGAGTTAAAAACGCTAACAAAAGAAACAAAATACCTAGAATAGAGGTATGCGGTATCTGTGGAAAATTATTTGAACCTAATAGACATTATATTCATTACTGCTCTGACAAATGTAAAATAGAAGCTAATGAAAGAAGAATGAAAAAAAATAAAGATAGGGCTGTTGAAAGATACAGAAAAGAAAGAGAAAGGAAAAGAAGAAAGAAAGAAGAAAAGTTAAAAGTTAAGATTGAAAAAATAAATGGAAACTAACTTTTAAATGAAATAAATAAGATATCCAAAGAAACAGGGTTATCTTATGGGGAAGTCAAGAAATGGTATCCTGATATAAATAAGATTAAATTTATGGCTTCTTATCTAGGAAAAAAAAGTAATGGACGCAAATGAACCTAGAATAGTTGGGCGAACTAGTATGCTTATTGTTTAGGAGGAAAATAATTGACAAAAGTAAGAAGTAAAAAAGTTATATTCAATGGAATTAAATTTGACAGCAAAAAGGAATGTAAATACTATCAATATCTTTTAGCATTAAAAAATGCTGGCGATATAAAAGAAATAGAATTACAGCCACGTTTTTTATTAATTGAAGGGTTTAGACATGAAGCAAAAGAAAATCCTTTAGAAGCTAAATCAAGCGGTTTTGAACATAATCAAATATGTGGAAAACTAAGAGATACTACTTATACTGCTGATTTTAAAGTGGTGTTTAAAAGTGGTAAGGAAATAGTTATTGACGTAAAGTCAAGCAAAAAATTTCAAGATGAGGTTTACAGAATAAAGAAAAAGATGTTTTTGAAGAAATATCCAGATGTAGACTTCTACGAGGTATATTAAATGAATAAAGAAATATATAAAAAGTTATCTAAGTATAAGATAACTAGAAAAAATAAAATTATGTTTATTGAAATACCAATATCAAATATCAGCAGGTTCTTGACGGATTTTATTGACTATTTCAATAAAACAGTAGATATGATATATATTGATAATCTAGTATTCAGATACGATAATATAGAACATCTATTACTGTTCTATGGTGAAGATGTAGATGAATACATGGATTTAGTGAAGGAGAAATGAAAATGGAAAAAAGATATTTAAGTTGGAAAGAAGCAAAAGAATATACATCAATGGGTGATTTAGAGCTTGAGCTTCTTCTTGAAAATAATAATGTTTGTATTTATCAACGTGATAGATGGTGTCCAAAATTTGTTGACAAGCAAGACATAGACAAGGCATTTAACAAAGGAAAGAAGAAAAACAATTATTTTAAAAATAGATGGTGATAACATGATATATATTACAAGAGAAGGAAACAGGAAAGCTATATTAAATAGAATACTTGTTGAAGTTGAAAGACAAGAAAGACAATGGGGTAAGGAAAAAGAACTCACCCCACATCAATTCTTAGGGCTTGCTTTAGAGGAACTAGGTGAAACAGCTCAAGCTTTAAATGAAACGTGCTTACCTAGTAAATATATAACTAAGCCAGAGTTAGGCGGAGTTTATAAAATTGAGAACGAAGCCTTTCAGACAATGGCTTTACTATTTAGACTTATTGAAAAGTTGGAGGAGGAAAGATTAAATGAAAGCCTTAATGATAGATGAAAAATATATTAATAGATTGATAGATGATTTTGGATTTAAGAATATAACTTTATATAATGAAGTTGGAGAAAAAGCTTTTAGTGCTATAGCTTATGAATATGACACTAATACCTATATAGCAATAAGAAAACAAGAAGATAAATATATATTAGAATTTCTTGAATTGAGTCCAGATGTATATATTTATCAAGATTTGATTTGTTATACTAAAACTTATACATGTTATTATTTGCCTAGTATATTGCTAAAACTTATAGAATGTGGTATAATAAAAGAATGTGAAATAGAAGATTATAATTAAGGAGGTGTTAAAATGAATAAAGATATTATTAGAAGAATGCCAACAAGATATGAGCAGGAACAATTAGAAAATGAAAAAGACTTACTATTATTTTGTAGCAAGTTATGTGGCTGTTTTGTAGTTATTGGTGCTAGTCTAATATTTATGGGGTGATTTTATGCTTGTAGCTTTAATTGCTTTTATATTCTGCATAGCTTATTTTTTTATATTTGCTATGTGTAAAACAGCTAAAGAAGCTGATAATAGAATTTATCATATGTATAACGAAAGGAAGAATAATAATGAATAAAGTTATTTTAAGTGGTCGTTTGACCAAAGATGTTGATGTAAGATATACACAGACTGGAAAATGCGTTGCAAATTTCAGTTTAGCAGTAAACAAAAAAGACAACGTTAATTTCTTTAATGTTGTTGTTTGGGAAAAATTAGCTGAAATATGTGCTAATAATTTAGGTAAAGGAAGTAAGGTTCTTGTTGATGGAGAATTAAGTTCTCGAAGCTATGAAGATAGTAGCGGAAGTAAGAAAACTGTTACTGAAGTTGTAGCCTATAATGTAGAATTTATGGGCAGTAAAAACGATATCCAACAGCAAATGCAAACAGTACAACAAATGCCACCTAAATTTAATTCATTTGGTACTGCACAAAACGAAGAAATTCCGTTTTGATGAGGTGATAAAATGTGCCATATTCAAATAAACGGAGATAAAGAAAATGATAGTGTAGTTGATTTCTTAATTAGAAATATATACGCAACATTGTTGAGCGATAATAATTTTATTACAAAAGCAATTTTAATAACGTTTACACTTTTTATATTTTTATTTTTAGTGTTTGTTTGTTTAATATTTGATGTTTTAAAAATAGCAGTTCAAATAGGGATTGTGTTTTGTGCATTATATTTTATTGCTTGGCTAATTGGTTATGATTTAATAGAAATAATATCTAGTTTTATATAGAGCAATAAAAAAGGGTTGACACTTTAATTAGTGCCAGCCCTTAATTTTTATAATGCTTTTACATCATAACTAATCATCTGTAGTTTTCTAATTTCTTCTAAGATACAATCGTGTTCTTCGGAAGTTTCCTCTAATAGTTTTTTCCATAAAACATAATCTTTTTTCTGTTTAGTTAAAGCATAACTACAGCAAGCAAGATATAATTCCATTGTTTCTTTTTCCCACTCTAGCCATTTATTCAAGCTTTCTTTTAGCATTTTACATCTATAATCATACGTGATTTCTTTTGTGTTGGCTGAATAAGCTTGAGAAGGTATTACAGAAGTGTTTGAACTGCCATCAATTTTTGGCATTTTGCTATAGTTGTTGATGTAATAGCGTTGGGTTTTAATGAAGTTTCCCATTTCCTCTTTTGTTCTTACTTTGTGTTTATGGGAATACTTATGGAGTGAACAAAATTCATATAGTGTCATCATATCATTGTGAAATATAATACCTTTCATTTGATGATTTAGCACAGTTTTGAATAATAGTTCGTCTGTCCAACCATTAGTACTTATCATTTCTTAGTTTCCCCCTTAGTTGGTGCAGGAGTGGCAACACCATTTACTGCACTAGTTAAAGCATTTACCACATTTGTAGAAATAGGCATTGCACTAGATACAGCAGTATTAGCTACATTACTTACTATCTTTTTACCTGTTTCCGTAAATACTAAATAACCTGCCACAATACCTAAGATAAAACTTGTAGCGTTATTATTCATGGTCTAATACCTCGTTGTGCTGTTGCTGTTGCTGTTCCTGTTAATTGTGGAGCTACAAAAGAAGTACAGCAAAGGTTATTAGATTTAACAGTTGCAGAAGGTGTAGCAGTATTAGCACATAATACATAAATACGTCTGCTTCTAATTTGGTCAGCGTAAACAGGTTTGCAACATTTGTTGAGTAATGTTATAGTGTTGGAACCATTAATAATTTGTACTGGTAGAACACCTGCGCCACTAGGGATAGCTTGAGCAACTAATAAGCAGATTTTTTGATTATCGTTAATGCTCATTGTTGGAATAGTAATTTGAAGCGTAGAACCACTGACAGCAACACCTGTGGAAGCTACTAAGTTGGAACATACTTGACAATTATTAATACAACTCATTTTATAAAACCTCTTTCTTGTAAATAAAAAAGGCGGTTTTTACACCGCCTATAAAATCACGTCTTTATGACGGAGCGTTTAGCAACCGCAAGATGTAGAAGTTGTATATGCGGAAGCAGGAGGAATTGGGTATCCACAGTTTAAATAGCCCTGTGCATAGTATGCAGGACGTTTAGGAAGTTCGCAACCTAAGGAAGCGATTTCCTGTTTAAGACTTGTGTACATACCTTCATTTTGACGTTCAATAGCGTTAAATTTATTATCGCTATAGATACGATTTTCTAAAGCTAAGTTTTTGTTTTTAGCTTCTGCTAACTGGTCGCGAAGGTTTTGATATTCGTAAAAGTCGATTTTGTTACCAATAACAGCTAAACCAGCGTTTGTCATGTCCTGTGTTTGTCGTGCAGTCTGTTCGACAAGATATTGAGTACGTGCAGAGTCAATAATTTCTTGTTTTTCGATTTCACAACCAGAAACACCATGACAACCGCAATTACGATTACCGAAGAAACCGCCAAAACCATTACCTGTGAACATCCAGAATAATAGGATAAGGAATATAATTAATCCCCAACCAGTCATTCCTGTGTTTGTTGCATTTTCACCCATTTGTGAAAACCTCCTATATTTATTTTAACTGTGATAAACCTTGTTTGAATTTATCAAAGTTATTTGCATTATTATTTGTATTAGTATATGCAATAGCATTAGTATTTTTATTACCATTTGCCAATGTATCTATACCAACAGCTACATTATTTAAGTTTACACCTAATGCACCAGCTATCAACCTAGCCATAGGATTATTAAGCAAACCTCTAACTTTTGCTAATGTATCTGTGTTTATACCAGCATTTTGTAAAACGTTTATAGCGTCTTGCTGACTATTCACGTTTTGAGCCATTTGGCTTGCTTGTCCCCACACTTGCTGGAGTTTGCTTGATTGTTGAGAATTTAAGCCCATCATCTGTGATAACATCTGTGGATTTAGCATTTTTCAATACCTCGATTTCTTGTTTCATCTGTGCCATCTGATTAATCATCTGTTGCATTAACTGTGTTTGTTCTTGTATAATCTGTTCTTGTGTTTTAGGTGGTGTTATTGCACCTAGTTCAACTAATTTATTATAATATTTATCGCAAATGTTACTAAGTTCTTCATATTTTTTTGTAGTAACACCAACTTTGTTTTTGTTTCCGTAAAAGTCTATATTAAGTATATCGTCATTTTCTATAATGTACTGTGAAGGTAAAGAATAAGGGTTATTGTTAGAATTAATCATTTGCCTTACCGCCTTTCGATACATATATTATATCAGGTATATTAAGACGTGAAGTGTACAAATAAATTACAAATAATATATAGAAAATAGTTTACAAAATGTAAATAATGTGTTATAATAAGATTATAGTTAAAACGAACGCTTGGCAGTGGGTTTGATTAAACTGCTGAATTGTAATTAATAGCTTATTGTTGGGTAGCAACCAAAATAAATATAGAGGTGTTAAGATGTTTATAAAAATAGACACAAAAGATACTGTAGTTATTGTAAATTCTTATGATATAAGTCATATCTACAAAGAAGATGAAAAGATTGAAATATATTATAAGAATAATAAAGAATACATATCAATAACAGCAGGGAAAGAAAGTATAAATGAATTGTTTGAATACCTTTGTAATGAATTGGAGGTAAAAGAATGATAGAACCAAAAGATATTGTAGTTTCGTTTAGAACAAATGAAACTATGAATAAATGGCTTAAAGATACTGCTGATAAATGCAAAGTGTCAAAAGGTTTGTTGGTTTATGCTTTATTGGAACACTCAATAACTTATTTTAAAGATAAGCAAATTGAGTTAATGCGTAAAACAGAATTGGAGGTTAAATGATGTTTTGTGTATTAGATATAAACGATATGAAAATAGCAATGAGAAAGGAGGAAATAAAAGAAATAAGAATTGAAGATAACAGTGTTCACATATATTACAAAGATGGTGAACATAATGGATTTTGGTATAATAACAATAAAGAAGCAGAAAAAAGCTTCTATGATGTATTAAAACAACTTAATGAGGTGAAAAAATGAACAGTGTTATAAGAGAAAACTTCACAAAAGGTAAAATATATAAAGCATATAGCTATATTGAATTTCTTAACAGAATTGAAAATATAGCTAAAGAATGTGGCTTTTATATAGGCTACGTTTATAAATCAAGTAAATATATAAATGTAGTTTTAGATAGTGAAGGTATATCAACAATAGATATGAAATTCAATTATTATAAGTACAATGATTATTATATCTATTTATTGGAGGTTTCTAACGTTGAATAAAAAATACGTTGTTCAGAAAACTGAACAGCTTGAAGAATTAGGTTTTAAACGAACCAAAAAGGGTTACCGCAAGAAAATAGGTAACCTTAAAATAAACGTAGAAAATGATTTAATGACAGTCGTTCAAGATAACAACAAGGTATTCTATCTTAATTCATTTGAAAAATTAGATTTATTAATAGATAGAATGATAAATAAAGATATGATATGCAATATAATAGTTTAAGGAGTGAAAAAATATGACAATTAATTATTATCCAAAAAAATGCCCTATCTGTGGTGGTTATGTAATGTTGACCACTACACAAAAATTAAATGGTAATAGATATGGCAGTGGTTACTGCTATGTCTGTACTAAATGTCATGCTAGTGTTAGCACACACAAGAATAACTTTAGACGTGCTTTAGGAGTGCTAGCAGATAAGCCGACACGTGAAATGAGAAAAAAGTGTCATGAAGTATTTGACAAGATTTGGAAGAAGCGAGGTGGTAACAGAAATTTAAGGAAAGAATTGTATCAAAAACTTGCTGATAGATTAGGCATAAAAATAGAAGATTGCCACTTTAGTTGGCTTTCTTTAGATGAGCTTTACAAGGCTTATGACATCTGTAAGCAGTTAAAATTAGAATATAAATATAAATAGGAGTGTATGAAATGAGTTTATTAGATGAAATGTTAGAAGAAGATTATAAAAGTGGATACGAATTTGTAAATAAAGAAGAAAACGAGTCGTACAAAATAGTAGGCTTGTACAGAAAGAAAGACAATATGACGAAGTTTATATTTTATGACAAAAGAGAGCTGATATTAAATTATGTAGAAATGGATTATGATTTATTCAGAAAAGAAGCTACAAAAGATTTAAATATTAAGCACCATTCTTTATATGCTATGTAATTTATTGCAAACTAAAAGGGTACTAGTAATTAAACTAGCACCCTTATTTTTATTGAGGTAATAAATTTGATGTTAAATTTTTAATGTTATCATAATCTTTACCAAGCTTCAAATATCCACGAATTAAACTTTCTATACCTATTAACTTGTTTAATTCATCTTTACTTAAGTTGTCTCTTATGTTATCTGTTTTGCTTAGTCCTAATTTTTCTCTTAATTGTTTTGCATTCATTCCAAACGCTACTTTATAGGCTAAATCTGTATAGTGTTTATAAATAAACTTTTTATGCGGACTTTCTGGAACAGTTTCTTTTATTTCATCTGTTAAAGTCTTGCGAGCTTCTTTGCTTCTTATGCGTTCCATTAATCGACCTAACTCTTGCTGTTCAATTAATTTGAGTCGTTGTTCCATAGAGTTAAAAGCTTCAATATATTTTATTTTCCACTTTAAAGCTTCTTTTCCACTAAAGCCCATTACCAAGAGTGAAAATCCGTCCCTATCCATTAGATACATTGGATAATGTTTACCACGATTTTCAAATGTGGTTTCATGGTAAAATTTCGCAGCCGAAATTTCGGCAGCCAAAATATCACGAATACTATCAAGCACATGACGGTGTTCTTTTCCAAAGTGTTCAGCAACTTGTCTACTTGATACCACGATTTCATTATTAACTACATCAACCAATTTTAAATCTTTTTCTAAACTTTTTATTTGTTTATCCATTTTATAAACCTCTCTTATTAGAATTATTTTTTATATATTATTATACCATATAATTAAATGTTAATCAATAATTATTTTAATATCGGTATGCTCAAAATTGAGCAGACTATATAAGCAAATTAAAAAGCGGTCAGCAGAAGCCAACCGCCAAAAAATAATTTAAGAAAGGAATGTTATGAAAAAGAAATTTAAAGCTTAGAACAATTATATTGTATCATAATGTTTAGTATCTGTCAATACTTTTTATAAAAATAGCAGTCATAAATTAATATGACCGCTAAGTACAGGAAGGTATTATATGAAATCTACATATATATAATATCACAATAAATCTGTATTGTCAATATTATTTCCTATAACATCTATATTAGCATTTGCTAGATACTCTAGTTGTATTTGCATACCGTTAAAAATTGATTTGCCCATATATGTTGGCTTTTTACGATATTCACACATATAGCTTTTCTTGCTGTCATTCCATACAATCAAGCCATTAAAATTTTCGAATGGATAAATCGTTGCTGTTATGATATCGCCTTCGTAAAGTTCAACTTTATTTTTTCCTACTGTTCCTATATTCATTTGAAATGGCTCGACCACTTCCACTGCCAACGTTGAATAATCGTCTACATCTCGATATTCTTCAACGTCTGATGGCATGATATAATTAATGAGTGTAGGCTCTTGTGGTTCACTCCCTACAGGTGGGCTAGTGAATGGTTTTTTAGGCACTATTAGTTTATATCCGTATTTAAATTTATCGTCTTTTCCTTTTGCTCTATATATCATTTAGATATACCTTTCTTTATTAATCTAAAGACTTTATCGTAAGCCCTACCAACTATATTATTAACGTTCTCTAGTGAGCGATTAGTTTCCATAGCTACCTGATAATTCTTTAAGCCTTTTATAAATTTTAAGTCTAGTACTTTTCTCTTATCCTCGTCTAAGTTTAATTCTTCTATGACGTATATTAGATTAGTTTTGTTTGTGTTTTCTATATATTCTTTTGCTTGTTTTCTGTGTTTAAGTATGATTAACACCTACTTTAAATCTAGGCTGTTGTTTTTCTCTTGTTCCATCTGTAAATCTGCCATTTGAACACGTTGCAAAGATAAATCTGTAGAGTATGTGTTGTTGGTAGGTTTGCGGTACATTACACCACGAGCCTTGCCATCTTTTCGCCTTTTCTCTACGAAAGTAACACTACCATCTGAACGATATCTAGGCATTATTATTTACCATTGTTAATTGTTTCAGCGTTCATATTATTTTGGTCTCCACGTACTACATTATTATCATCACCCATGCTACCAACGTTTGTAGTAACAACGTCATACTGTGATAGATAGTACACAAAACCGCCAACAACTCCGCCAACAGTAAGAATAAGAGTAACAATAATAACCATAAGCCCCATTATTATTTTTTTATATAGATTTATACCCATAGCTATAACAGTGCCTAATTTTTCTAACGTTTCTTTCATTTCGTTTTGGTTTTCCATTTTTACCACTCCTTAACAGTATACATAGCAGTAACACCATTTACTTTATCTTTACCATGTATTATTACTTCTAATTTTTTATGTTGGTATCCTACAGCCCAATTTATTTCATCTTTATAAATTGTTTGCCCAACTTTAAGCTTATAATCTTTTTCTAAGTCTATTTTATAAACTCCAATATCATAATCTTGATTGGGGTTATCTGTAACAATAGTTTTATCTGTTTTTTCTAGTGCTTCTTTTGGAAGTGAAGTGTCTTTATTATTAATTTTATCCACAACTTCATTAGTTGCACTTTCTAAATTTTCAGATTTTATTGTTGTAGTTGCTACAGGTTCAATTTTACCTTGCTCAATTTCATCTATTTTGTAAATTATGTCGTTTGCTTCTTGTTTGTTTACGTCTAAGTCTTTTTGTAGTGTATCATTGTCTTTAATATCTACACTTTCGATTTTAACAGCGTTTACAGGCTCGCTGACAGCTTTTTTATTTTGTAGATACGAATACATTAAGACTATTAAAACAAACGCTAAGACAGCCGATATGACGACTGCCTTTTTGTGCGTTTTAATAAAATTTGTGATATTAGTTATCATTTGCGTTAAAGTAGACATAATCTTCGTAAGGAGCTTGAGAGCGTTCTCTTGCTTCTAATCCGTCAAAAAATAATTGATGTCCTTGCATAAATGAATAACGTTGAATAGATGAAATTAAGCTTTCATGAGGATTGTTGGACTGCTCAAAAATTTGTTTAATTTTATTTTTGTCAGCGTCTGAAATTGGTTCTTTAGAATATAAAATAAGTTTATCCATTTATCTTTTTAATCCTTCTTTTGCCCACTTTAAAATATCTTTTAATAAAAATTTAATATAAGAAAAATCAACATCTTTTTCAATTCCGCTTCTATAAATATAGTTGCGAACATCATTATCTTTTACTTCTTTTTCGCTTTCAAGCTTTAGATATTGTTTTTCAAAAACTTCTTTAGGACACCAACTAATATATCCATCTGGATAATAAATTTTATAACCGCTATCGCCTTTTTGATGACCTTTAAAATCTTTCCATGCTTCACATTCTACGGCATGAATAGCTTTTACACTAACATAAAAATCTTTTTTGATATCAGGACTAAAACAATCAACCATTATTTTTCCTCCGAAGCCAATAAATTTAATGCGTCTTGTTTTTCATTGATAAAACGATTACGCAATCCAACTTTTACAACGGTATAACTACCATTGCACCAATCTTTAGGACTATGGTAGTTACCATTAGATAATTGATATGCGTTATCACACTCTTGAATTAAGAAATCATAAATACATTCAATCATTCGCTTATCAAACGCTTTATGGTCTACATAACTTAAATTAGGATATCCCATTAACCTTACTGCTTCCGTGTAAAGTTCGTACATATTGCCAGCACCATATTGAATTGAGCGACTAAATAAAACAGCTTTCATTGCTTCACTGTGTTTTTCCATATCATAATCATGATTTTTTAAAGCCCAATATCCAGCATTATAATACTTATCTCCTGCGTATTCATCTTGAAGTTTTTGAAAACCTTGTCTGTCAATAGTTCCGATAGATTTCCACTCGTTAATGAATTTAGTTGAGTTTACAGGATAAGCATTTTTGAGAACTCGCCCATAATTAGCGTAGCAATCTTCTTTATAATTGCATAACCAATTAACAAAATCTTCAACGATACCACTTTCGGAACTGAACTGATAAGAGCCGTAGCTGATACCGCCTAAATCCCCACTGCCTGTGCTAACTGTTGCAGGATTGCCACCTGCTTCATATTTTAAAACTAAACTATTGTTTAACGTAGTCTTTTCCTCCTTTAGCGGAATTAGGCATTTCTACTTTTAAAGCACCTAATAAACCACCAGTAATAAGCATGAAGCCGTCTGTCTGTCCTTGCCAAAGAGCTATACCATCAAGAATGATTAAACCTATAGCTAGAACTAAGTATACATGAAATATATTTATATTCATTTATACACCTCGTTATATTATAACATATGTTTCATTCGTTCGTCAATACGTGCAAGTTTTATTTCGTTGTCTTGCTGTCTTTTCATCATTAATTGTTGTTCTTGTTCTATTTCTGCCATTTTTTTTATTAATGTATCAAATAATATCGCCTGCTTTTCTATATTACAAATAAGAGGTTCTATCATTGGTTTTATTATAGCTTTTTTTACTATTGTTACTATTACAGTAGTTAGTGTGGCAATAGAAATAATAACACCAAGAATTGTGGATAAAATATTTATGTCCATTTTAATTACCTGTATTTAATGTGATTGTTGATGTATCTGTATCAAATGTTACTTCTTTTATTTGTTCCTCTGTTTCTAAAGAGTTAATTAATAGTTTTAATTTATTGTATTGCTCGTGTAGCTGGGTTGAACGTGTTGCAGATAATGTATTAATTGCCTTGAAATCTTCTAGTGTTAGAGTAGCAAAAGTATTATCGGCACAAGTCCATAAAATGCTTTCTGTTTTGTTATCTTCTAGGGCTTGTCGTGATAGTGTTAATCGTTCCCTTGATTTATCGTCATAGTCGAACATCTTACCATTGTATTCAATATCTTGCACTTCTCTATTATCTCGTTCGGCTTTCATTTCCGCAATCTTAGCTGTTTTAAGTGCTTCAATATCAATTGGTTCTGGTGGTTTTTCTACAATTTGACCATCTTTATAGATGTATTCTTTGTTTGCATTGCCAATTAGTTTATTATAATCATCTTGACCAAACCACACACCGCCATTATCTATAACAGTTTGATAATCGAAGCTGTCTACAAGGTTTAATATTTCCTCATCTGTATAACCTATTACTTCTTCTATTGCTTCGCCTGTTTCTTTATCTATTTTTGTTTCTATTATTGGCTGAGGTTCGATAATTTGATAATGTACTCCATTTGCGTATGTGTTTAAACGTTTTCCATCTGTATTGAATTGTATTAAATAATCTTTATCCATTTAATCACCCCTAATAACCTACTGCTATATATCCAAACTTTACACTTTGTACGTCATATGACCACTCATCCCAATGTACAGTAATTGTTGAATTAGTGAAGCTAGAAACACT
>OGZD01000367.1_pt1 | contig 51983 bp, 45 predicted proteins | sample 1576701 | NCBI WGS metagenome assembly OGZD01 (sample SAMEA3541487, study PRJEB24748) | human gut metagenome | biome: human gut; feature: human-associated habitat; material: faeces | place: China | collected 2012
GCGGCCTGACGACGGCGGAACGCAAGGCTTCCCCCGCCCGGAAATACCTGTCTTCTTCCAGGTATCTTTCTTTCGACAACGATACCAGGGACCAGCGCACCCATTTCATGTGGTCCGTCATGTGGATGCAGGAGGCTTTGCGGATCACCAGGCACGGCAGCGTGTTCCGGCACTATCTCAAGCCCTCCGGAAAAATTTGCTCCTTCCAGGAAACGCGGACGAGCCTGGAAATGCATTTTTTTCACCCTCTTTTTTCATAAGAGGGGTCAGGTTAAAAATAACAACAAACTTGCATTTCAGACCTTTTTCGGTACGCTTCCGGCATGAGCCGCACCCTGAGAATAGAATACCCCGGAGCAGTCTATCACGTGCAGAGCGAGGGCAACCGCGGAGATGCCATTTACCTGGATGACGAAGACAGGGAAACTTTTTTGCGAACGTTTCAGGAGGCAGCCCGCAGAAGCGGCTGGACCGTGTACGCCTACGCCCTGATGGCCAATCACTACCACATTCTTTTCCAAACCGCGCGCGCCAATCTGGTGGATGGCATGAAATGGCTCCAGACTGCCTATACCCAGCGTTTTAACGCACGCCACCGAATGCGGGGTCATCTGTTTGCGGGCAGATACCACTCCATGGTGGTGGAAGCGGATAACGCCCACTATTTTTCAACCATCATTGACTACATCCACCTGAATCCGGCCCGGTCCGGCCTGGCGCGACGCCACACGTTCCTTTCCGGCTGCAAATGGACGAGCCTGCCCGCATGGCTGGCCTCTCCCGCCAAAAGGCCCAAATGGATTCATCCGGAACGCGGCCTCGTCTGCTTCGGCTGCGACGACACGGAAGACGGCCGCCAAAAATACCTCAACCATCTGATGGGCCGTTTTGAAGCGGAACGCATGGATGAACGCTCCCTGCTGCCCGCCGGCCACGTTGGCCCCGGCACCGTCCAGCGGGGCTGGTGCTACGGCTCCAGCGCCTTCCGCGCCAGGCTGGTGGGGGAACTTCCCCGTCTGGCGCGCAGAAAGCCCGTCACGACGGGCATGCGAGCGTCGGAAATTGGGGAGTACCAAGCGGAAATTATCGTAAAAAACGGTCTGAAGGCCTTTGGCCTCTCGGAGGAGGAGCTGCTTGTCACGCCTTACAGCCACCCGTCCAAGCTCATCATCGCCCTGGCCGTCCGGCAAAGTACGCTGGTACCGTATGCATGGATCAGCAACCGGCTGCACATGGGTATTCCCAAATCCATGGGAACCTTGCTCCACCGGGCAAAAAAAATGGCGGAAACGGATTTGAAAACGAGGGCGTGGATCGAGCGCCTGAGCTCCTGACCTCCGTTCCTCCCACGGAATAATTTGAAAAAATTTCCTCCCTCCACAAGGATGCGCCGGGCATGAAACCGTCCTCCCGCGGCAGGAAGCACTCAAGGTCAGCCCCTTCTCCGGCGCATCATCATGCAGGCCAGCCCAAGCAATCCCACGGATGCCGCAGTCGGTTCCGGAACTACTGAAAAAGCCATGGCGGCAATTCCGGCCTTCTGCCACCAATGCGGAAATCAAGATGGCTCCCACCCATCGTTGTTTGTAACATTCCAGCTCTGCCGCCTTGTCTGTTCCTGATAATTTTTTCCTTTGTCATCCATTCTTCATGGACACCGGATTCAAAATTCGCCTTACGGAAACAGAAACCCGAATAACCGCATGCAAACTACATGTCCCCAGCATCCGAAACACGCAGTTCTGGCAGGCGTCAATCAGCAAGAACAGGGTCAGTTTACAAATCACAACATATAAACATATTTTCTATTTTCTTACTGACCCCTGAAGGCCACCAGGGAAAAAAATGATTGCCAGTCCGCTTAGCGGAATGATACACGGAAGGCGCGTGCGAAAAACTGCGCGTAAAGCGTCAACCCAAATACAACAACAGAAAAGATGGCACAGACATATTCCCAGCGCGTGCTCGACTTGGTTAAGGCCAAGCATAGCCACGAAAAAGAATTCATCCAGGCCGTTCAGGAAGTGCTCAGCACGATCGAACCGGTTTTGGCCGCGAATTCCAAGTATAAAGACCACGCGATTCTGGAACGAATCGTGGAACCGGAAAGAACCATCCTGTTCCGCGTGCCGTGGATCGATGACCAGGGCAAGGTTCAGGTGAACCGCGGGTACCGTGTGGAATTCAACAGCGCCATCGGACCGTACAAGGGCGGCCTCCGCTTCCATCCCAGCGTCAACCTCGGCATCCTGAAGTTCCTGGGTTTTGAACAGGTTTTCAAAAACTCCCTCACCACCCTCCCCATGGGCGGCGGCAAGGGCGGTTCCGACTTCGACCCCAAGGGCAAGAGCGATAATGAAGTGATGCGCTTCTGCCAGAGCTTCATGACGGAGCTTCAGCGCCACATCGGCGCGGATACGGACGTTCCCGCGGGGGATATCGGCGTGGGCGGCCGCGAAATCGGCTACCTGTTCGGACAATACAAGAGAATCCGCAACGAATTCACCGGCGTTCTCACCGGCAAGAGCCTGAACTGGGGCGGCTCCCTCATCCGCCCGGAAGCCACCGGCTACGGTTGCGTATACTTCGCCCAGAACATGCTCGCCACCCGCAACGACGACTTGCAGGGCAAAGTCTGCCTGGTGTCCGGTTCCGGCAATGTGGCCCAGTACACCGTGGAAAAACTTAACGAACTGGGCGCGAAAGCGGTCACGATGTCCGACTCCAACGGCTATATTTACGATCCGGACGGCATTTCCCCGGAAAAGCTGGCCTGGGTCATGGAACTCAAGAACAAGCGCCGCGGACGCATTGCGGAATACGTGAAACAGTTCCCGAAAGCCCAGTACTTTGAAGGCCAGCGTCCCTGGAGCGTTCCGTGCGACTGCGCCTTCCCCTCCGCCACGCAGAATGAAATCAACGGGGAAGACGCCCGCACCCTCATCAAGAACGGCTGCACCCTGGTGGCGGAAGGCGCCAACATGCCTACGGATCTGGAAGGCATTGAAACCTACCTGGCCGCCAAAATCCTGTACGGCCCGGCCAAGGCCGCCAATGCCGGCGGTGTGGCCACCTCTGGCCTGGAAATGTCCCAGAACAGCCAGCGCCTCTCCTGGACGCGTGAAGAAGTGGACCACAAGCTGAAGACCATCATGGCCAACATCCACGCAAACGCCGTGGCCCACGCCCATGAATACACCTCCGACAAATCCTTCACCAACTACGTCACCGGCGCCAACATTGCCGGCTTCGTGAAAGTGGCGGATTCCATGATCGACCAGGGGGTAGTCTGACCCCGGCCGACATACTTGCTGCCAATGTAAAACACACCAGAAGCGCCGGGTTCGCCCGGCGCTTCTCTTTTCTACGGAAATGTCTCCATTCCGGAAGTTCCTTTTTCCCGTATGGGCCAGACATGGCGGCGGAAGGACTTCAAAAGCCTCCCGGCATTGGGGACAACCACCCTCAGGACTTTTTCCCGGCTGCAGGGACTTTATCTGCTGCATCACGGCAGTCTCCGACTATTCAGACTGGGCGGTCAAAAGCGAGCCAGATGACCTGCTTCCGGAATTTGAAGGGCTATTCTCTTCCCCCTTTCCCATTTTCCTGCATCAAGAACCGGAAAAACGCTTCCCCGGCTCCAATTCTTAAAAGATACTGTTATTCCTTTAACAGGCGGCAGACGGCCTGGGCCGCATGTTCCGCCGCCCCTCCCTGCCCCAACTTGTCGGAGGCCTGTTTCATTTCCTTCAGCAGGGCATCCCTGTTTTCCGGAACAAGCAGACGTTCTATTTCACCAATCACCTTGTCCGGCGTAAAATCAAACTGAATCAGCTCCTTCACCACAGGTTTCTGCGCCAGGATATTCACCATGCCGATGAAGCGTATCTTGATGAGCATGCGGGCCATCCAGTACGTCAGCAGGGGAACCTTGTACACCAGCGTGTACGGCAGGCGGTGCAAGGCGGCCTCCATGGTGGCGGTGCCGGAAGCCACTACCCCCACGGCGGCGCGGTCCATCAGCTCATGATATCCCCCCACCGTAATGTGGAACAGCTCCGGCGGCATGCCGGCCTTCCGCGCCATGCCGCGCATTCTTTCCGCCAGAGCCTCCGTGGAAGCGGCGGTTTCAAAGGACAGTTCCGGCCGTTCCCGGGAAAGACGGCTCACTACCTCTATAAATACCGGGAAATGCCTGTCAATTTCACGGTTCCGGCTGCCGGGAAACAGACCGACCAGTGACGGCTCCCGGACGCCCTCCTTACGGATGGATGCAATTTCATCCACCAGGGGATGCCCCACAAACTCCGTTCTCAGGCCGGCTTCCTGGAACAAGGGAGCCTCAAAAGGGAAGATGCACATCATCAAATCCAGCATGCGCACCATCTTGGGAATGCGCCCGCGATGCCATGCCCACACCTGCGGGGAGATAAAATAAACGATTTTGGTGTGGGGACAACACTTGCGGACCCTCTCCGCCAGCCGCAGATTGAACCCCGGATAATCAATCAAAACAAGGCAATCCGGCTGGTCCTGCCGTATCCTCTCCATAATGGAGAGAAAACGCCTTCTGAACCATCCGTATTTTTTGAGCACCTCCACCACGCCGATAACGGCGGCTTCATCCGCCCAGTCTTCCACGCCGGGACATAACGCGTGCATGCCTTGGCCGCCCAGCCCTGCGACCTCCATGCCGGGCATCAGGCGCAGCAGATTCTTCAACAGCAGGGCGCCATGAATGTCCCCGCTCTTTTCGCCTGCTATGATATAAAGCTTCATCACTATCTGCATCGGCGCACGCCGGACGCCTCTCTACCTTACCAGCCCCGTTCCCGGGACGCAATAAAAGACTTTCCTTTCAAGGATTTTAATGCAAGATACGCGCCGTTATGCATGAGTTGATCTCACTTTGGATGTCCTGGGTGCAGGACTGGGGATATGCGGGTGTCATCGTCCTGATGGCCATGGAAAGCTCCATCTTTCCCGTTCCCAGCGAAGTGGTCATCCCGCCCGCGGCCATCCTGTCCGCCCAGGAAGGAGCATCCATGAGCTTCTGGGGAGTGGTGGCTGCCGGAACGTTCGGCTCCTGGCTGGGTTCTGCCATTACCTACGCCGTGGCCCGAATCGTGGGCCGCCCGGTCATCATGCGCTGGGGCAAATTCTTTTTCATGCCGCCCCACAAGGTGGAAAAGGCGGAAATCTTCCTTCAGCGGTACGAAGTTTCCGGTGTCTTCTTCGCCCGCCTTCTGCCCGTTATCCGCCACCTCATTTCCATTCCCGCCGGCATTGTCCGCATGGGCTTCGGCATTTTCTCCCTGGTCACCGTGCTCGGCTCGTTTGCCTGGTGCACGGTGCTCGCCTGGTACGGGCACCGCATCGGTGAACGGCATCCGGAACTGCTCAAATCTCCGGAGGAGCTGATCCGTACCGTCAAGAGTGAAAGCCTTCCCCTTATTCTGGCCGTGCTGGTTCTGGCCGTCTGTTACATACTCATGCTTCGTCTGACGGACCGCAACAAGCCGGAAAAAGCCGCAGCGGACACGTCCGCAGAAAAAGAACAATAACCCTCCCTTTTTCCCATGATCCCTTCCAAGGAAGACCGGGCAGCCCGGGCGCTGGATTATTTCCACCAGGGATATAATTGTTCCCAATCCGTTTTTGCTGCTTTTGCAGATGTCTGCGGCCTGACGGAAGAAACGGCCCTGAAGCTGTCCTCTCCCCTGGGGGCAGGCATTGGACGCATGCGGGAGGTATGCGGTGCTTTTTGCGGACTGAGCATGCTGGCGGGGAGCCTGTACGGAAACAGTTCCCCGGAAACCGGAGAAAAGGAAAAAATCTTTTCCCTGGTCCAATCCCTGGCCGCCTCCTTCAAACAGGAATTCGGCACGCTTTACTGCCGGGAACTGCTGGGGCTGTCTCCGGAGCGCCTGGCTGCGGAAACGGCGCGCCCCGGAGAAAGGACTGCCGCCTATTACGCCTCCCGCCCCTGTGAACGCTGCATTGCCTTCTGCGCCCGCCGCGCGGCCGATCTGGAAGCAAAAGCCCGGCGTCACGAAAATACCCGGCCCCCCTTGCAGGGGAACCGGGCGCTTTAACCATGAGCAAGGTGCCGTCAATGGGCGGCGGAACTGCTGCATGCGCCGTCCGGGCAGGACGCCTTCAGCTTGTCAATCTTTTCATTGGTTTCCCCCATCCCCTCGTCATAAAAGCCCTGCTCGTCCGGGGCCAGCACCTGGAGGAGGCGGAGAAATTCGCCCGCGTGTTCCTTTTCCTCATTGGAAATATCCAGCAGAACTTCCTGGGCCAGTTTATGGTCTATGGATTCTGCAAGCTGGGTATAAAGCTGGATAGCTTCATATTCCGCTGCAATCATGAACCGGATGGCTCTCACTAATTCGTCATGGGTAAGTTTCCGGTTTTCCTTTAATCCGCTAAATGCATTCGTAAATTCAGGCATGCAGATATGACCCAGACCGCAATGAATACATTCAAAATGTTCCTGTCATATATTTTCAGCGACATTCTTTGAACTTTTATTCATAACCAATGGTCTAAAGAGGTCAGTATCATCCCGAATACGGATGAAACACGGGGGTTCGCTTATACTCCGCTTTTACAATACATTCCCGCCATTGGCACGTAATAAGGAAAAAAGATACCGCAAGACCGGAACAGAAAAAACGCCCGGCTTCTCCTGAAGAAAACCGGACGTTTTACAGCAAAGGATGAAAAGCACCGTCAATGAGCGGCGGAACTGCTGCATGCGCCGTCCGGGCAGGACGCCTTCAGCTTGTCAATCTTTTCATTGGTTTCCCCCATCCCCTCGTCATAAAAGCCCTGCTCGTCCGGGGCCAGCACCTGGAGGAGGCGGAGAAATTCGCCCGCGTGTTCCTTTTCCTCATTGGAAATATCCAGCAGAACTTCCTGGGCCAGTTTATGGTCTATGGATTCTGCAAGCTGGGTATAAAGCTGGATAGCTTCATATTCCGCTGCAATCATGAACCGGATGGCTCTCACCAATTCGTCATGGGTAAGTTTCCGATCCTCTTTTAGGCCGCTAAATGCATTTGTAAATTCAGGCATGCAGATGGGACCTGATACGTAACCCCTTCATTCAATATGCTTTGTCATAACTTTTATACGACAGTGGCCTTAAAGCAGTCCAGCGAACAAATTTCCAGCCTCTCTTGCCGGAACACCTGCCTTACTTGCCTTCCGCTGTCTTGGGTGCGTATTTCTTGAAAAATTCAACGTACTGGGCGGGAGTACGGCCGGGAACATAACCCGTGCGGCCCAGCTCCTTGCCATCCGCATCCACCACCACCATGGCCGGCACGCCGGTAATGTTATACGTCTTGGCTTCCTTGGACTTGCTGAAATCCGAACTGCCGAACTCAAATTTGACGCCAATGGCCACGCCGTCCATGCCTTGTTTGAAATCCTTTTTGGAAAGGATTTCTTTCTCCAGCTTAACACAAAAGCCGCACCAGGACGTTCCCGTGAAAAGAAGAACAATGGGAAGGCCGGTTTCCGCCGCCTGCTTTTGAGCGCTTTTCAGGCTCTTGCCCCAGCGGAATTTCACTTTCGCCGCCTTGGCGGCCTTGGCTGCGGCTTCCTTGTCCGTGGGAACGCTTTGAGCCATGGAAATGCCGGAAACGCTGAATCCCAGCACAGTACACAATGCAAAAATAAAATGTCTGTTCATCATACTCTGTGAAACGTTCCTCTCAGACTAGCAGAAATACTTTGTATAGGAAGAGAAATCGGTGTCTTTTTCCTAGAAGGAACGCTTCCGTCCCCTGTCCCCAAAATGAGGCGTTCTCAAAAAAAGTATTGCTCTTTCCTCCTTAATCGGGTAATAATCCGCCCGCACTTACAAACGCGCGGTTAGCTCAGTGGTAGAGCAACACCTTGACATGGTGGAGGTCGTAGGTTCAAATCCTATACCGCGTACCATTTTTCTTAAAACCCCGTTCCTTTCCGGACGGGGTTTTTCATTGCCTCCCTCCAGTCAATAGACATAGCATCAGCCTTCCCCGTAACAGGCTCAATTGAAAAATGCCGGCATAAAGAGACGGTTAATGCAGAAGTTTGCGTTGATAAGAAAAAATACCGGATATCTCCCTCTTTACTCACTTACAGTGAAAGATATGATGAGCATTTAACCTCATTAGTCTCCCATACAGGGAAAAATGTTTTTCCAACTTTTTTTGAACACAAGCCCCTTCCCGGGACGCTAATAGTAGGAGGGCAGCTTAAGGCCTCAGCCCTTACCCCCTCCTTCCCTGATGAAACAATGACTATTAAAAGCCCGGCGGAAAGCATTCCGCCGGGCTTGCTTTTTATAAGACTCCGCCGGTTAAAACGTCCGGGAAATTAACGGGTAGTCAAACGATCATATAACTCATTGGCATATTTATGATTGGGATGGTTCACATTCATATACGCCTCATAAAGAGGATGGGATGGATCCGATTCCATCCGCATGGCTTCCTCCGCAGGGGAAGGCGCCGCATTTCCTGTATGATGGAGAGGAGCTTCATCAAGCAGGCGTGATGCCTGGTACAACAGGCGGATTACATCCGGATTGGAACCGAGTCCCGGATTATCCAGTAAAGCGTCCGCATCCACTCCTGTTTCAGAGGTAAGCCGCCGAAGAACGGCGACAGCCCTGCCCATGTTGCGTTCATAATTGGCACCCCATTCCTGCTGAAGGGATTGTTCCGCCTGCATTTCCATCTCCATCCGGGCATCTTCCATGTGCTCACGGGCCTCGTTATATGCCTGGGCCATTGTCTCCTGAAGAGCATTCATTGCCTCCGGCGGTACTCCGTAACGATAGGCCGTGCGGGCCATACGCTCTGCCAGCCCGGCATTCCATTCGCTTTCCGGCGTGGATTCAGGACGTTCCAGACGGTATTCTTCCTCCGACTCCGGCAATCCGGCCAGCCGGCGGAATCGCGCCATCTGTTCTTCATTCTCCACACCGGGATAACGTCGCAGGCGTTCCAGCTCCGCGTAACTCTTCGCCAGAGCCTCCGGCGTCTTAAACTTGGAAAGAGATTTCTCCATCCCTTTCAACTCATCAAACCGGGCGTACCAATCCGGAGCAAAACCTCCGTCCTCACCCAGAAGGGGAGGAAAAGGTTCAGTTTGAACTGCGGTTTCGGACAGCGCGTCCGTCTCCGGGGAAACGGCCCCGGAACCCTCCGCATCCCTGATAGGAGCGGCCATGCTGTTATCAATGGAATCAATCATTTTTCTCTTCTTCTGTAGTTTCTTTAATGGCTAATTGAAGCTGGCGGCGGATGTACAGAAAGATCTCCCTGTAGGCATCCCTCCTCATGGCATCCAGAGGATCGTAATTCCCCGGACTTCCTTGAAAAACGGGCAAATCAGTCTGGAAACGGGCTTCCAGAAAGGTAAGCGCCTCACGCCCGTCCGGGGTGTCAAACACCCGGAGAAGCTGGCGCCTTTTGAAACGGGCCTCCCGGACGGAGGCCTCCTGCTGCAATGTCGTATCCTGGTTCATTTCTGAATCGCGGTTAACTGGTCAAGCAAGGGATTGAGGGAAGCATAAGGATCCTCTTCCGCCGGAGCCAGGGAGGCTCCCTGCTGGAGGTCCGTCCGTTCCTTCCGCATGGCACGGACATCGGCCCAGGGCCTCAGCATGCTCTCCGGGGCGCCGTCCACACGGGCGGACAGGCGGAAACAGTGGTCCCAGTCCACATGATCCGCCAAATCCGGGGCAGCCTGTATCATCATATTCAGCCGCTGAAGGCTGCGGTCCATCCCTTCACTCTGCAAGCGCCTGAGCACCAGGGCAATCTTTGACTGATAGACAACCCTGGGTTCTCCCACGGCAACGGAGCCGTCCCTCCCTTCCCTCAATGCCGCACGGGGGGGCCTGGGAAACTTGCCCATACGGAACAGCAGGGAAAAAATGCGTGTCATTGTGGAATACAGATCACTCACAAACAGTGTGAAGGAAGGAGAAAACATCAAGACGCGCTCATTCTCCCGCGCCATGACCTCCGTGGCGGTCATATTGCCGCGGTGCCCGCTCCAAAGTTCCAGCATGGGCAGATAATAGGCGCGGCGTATCGCATCCTGCTTCTGTGCCAGACGGTCCATCCCGACATCATACCTGCCCTGCGTAGCCCATTCCCGGGGAAGGTGAAGGGAAGCAGCCTCCGGGGTAATGACGGTCCTGCCGCCGGCCCGCAAATCCACCTCCCCAATCTGATTGGCAAGCTCCAGAATACGGGGAAAGGCGGCCACCTCGCCAAGAGTGTCCAGAATACGGTTCAGGAACTGCACCTGCTGGATGGCGGGAAACACCAGCCTGCCGGGAGCCAGACCGTACGGGCCGCTGCCCCACTTCAAAAAGCGGGTTACCAGATAAGGGAACTCCATGTATCCCCCTTCCTCCACGATCACCTGGTCGTCCAGAGACAGGTAAACGCTTTCAAACGGCATGTGGGAGGCCTGCTCCCTGCGGCGGCTGCGCCGGGTGCGCGGGCGCACCACATGCAGAAACCTCAGAGTTGTGGCATACGGATTGCCTCCGCGCTCCAGAACTTCCCGAGCCTTGGGCCCCAGAGCTTTCACCCCGAACATGGAGCGTGCCTGATGAGCCGTGTAGGCAAACTCCCTGACGTAGGTATCTACCCGGCCTTCCGCATTCTCCGCACAGGCGAACTGCCCGCACGGAATATTGGTGAACAACAGCCTTCCGTCCGAGGATGTGCCCGTAAACAGGCTTCCGGTCCCCAAAGCCACCCGGTCCAGAAAACACTCATGGATCTCCGTATAAAAATTGGAAACGGACAATTCTTTCAGGGCAATTTCCGAACACTGGTTATACCAGGCCTCCGCCTCGTCGCCTCCCCGGTCGTCCGGAGCCGACCACTTGAACCATACGTCATGGCTGGGCGTAATATAGGACATATGGCCGCTGGCCAGCTTCTGGCATGCCTCCACAGCCGTAGTATCCGTCATGCGGTCCATGGCGTCCCTGTTGGGTAGCGAAACCTCCCCTTCCCGGTTCAGGCGGCGAGGCAGCACGTAATCCCTTAGACGGTCCCACCACGTCTCCCATGGCGCGCGCTGGGCGGCCAGGGACTTGTACACGGAATTCAATTCCGCAACTCTTTCTTCCATGGCAGCGCCTATCCCAGAGTTTTCCTAAGTAGAGTCCGCGGATTGACCTCCCCCTGCCCGGCGGAAGAATGACGGCGCGCCAGAATGGTGGAAATCATTCCCTGCCTCTGCCGTTCCCGGGCCTGATAATCTTCCCCTACTTCTTGTTCCACGCTCTCCGCCTTGACCGGGATGGTCTGCTCCGGAGCAGAAGCGGAAGGAGTGGACGGTTTCATAAATCCCATAATTTCTTTTGCTTTCTATTCATGGTTGATACTGATTCCCCTTCCCGTTTGCCGGATAAAGGCTCCGGAGGATGCCGGACGCCCGCCTCACAGACAATCCATGCGGCGGGAGCGTTCTTTTCCCATGGAAGGAAAGGGAGCTCTCTCCACCTGCCCGGACAATCCGGGCAAGTGCTTGCATTTATCAAATAAACAAATCGGCAAAAAATGCACCTGAGGAAAAACCGGACGCATACATGCCATTGGTGGCATCAAAGAGGTCGCCTCCAAACGTGATGCATTCCGCATCCGTTTCCTCCAAAACATAGGGCGCTATGATCAATGAATCCTTACTTCAGCCGGATACGCCATCCGCGCTGGACATCTGCAACGCGGCCCTCTCCAAAATAGGGGAGGCACCTCTGGACGCGCTGATTGCCAATGAATCCACGGCATCCCGCCTTTGCGTTCTTCATTACCATCCGGCCCGCAGGGAAACCCTTTGCATGGCGCACTGGACCTTCGCCGCCACGCAAACCACTCTGGACTCCGTTTCCGCACAGGCGCCCAATTCCCTGACCCCCTATCAATTCACGCTGCCCGCAGACTGCCTGCGCGTGCTGGATGTGGAATGCTCGGAATGGAAAATGCAGGGACGCCGCATTCATGCTTCCTGCGCCCCGCTGCCCCTAAGCTACATTGCCGATATTGAAAACGCCGACCAATTCGATCCCCTCTTCATGGACGCACTGGCCACCCGGCTGGCGGAAAAACTGGCCATGCCCCTGACGGGCAACCAAAGCCTGCGCCAGAATCTTAACCAGGAATTCCATAAAATCATTCTTCCTCAGGCGGCAACCGTCAATGCGGTGCAGTGCTTTTCCAATGATTCCCACCCGCTGCTGGATTTGCTGCGAAAAATCAAATCGCCCTCTTGCCCGGAAGAATGTGAATAACATGAGAATAATAAGCAAATAACATAATAATAAATTGTGAATACATGCTCATGAAAGCACTGGATTTCATACAGATATTTGCCTCCAACGTCCGCAGGCTGGACTTCCGCCTCAGCAGTGCCCAGGTCATCCTGGCCGTCATTGCCGGGTACAGGCGCCACAGCACCATTACGGAAGCTACACGCCTGCACCCCAATACCGTCACCAATATCCTGCAGGATCTCATTGCGCAGGGATACGTCAACCGCATTGGAGACAGCCGCCCTTATGTTTACCGGCCCACTGCGGATGGAGAACAGCTTGCCGGAAACCTGCTGGACAAAAATACATTCCCCGGCACATGAACAATCCCCTGCTCAGTACAGAAGAAAAACGCCGCTGGCTGGCCCGCGTTTTCCGGGACGAGGACGGAGAATACTCTCAGGCAGACAAATTCAAGGCGCTGGTGGAAGACACCAAACTGGCGGCCCTTCAGCAGGAAGAGGAGGAATTCAAACGCCAGCGGGAAATAGGCGCCGCACCGCAGGACCCCATCCTGGCTCTGCTCCAGGCCATTCCTCCTGCGGAGCTCAACCTGCATCAGCACCCCCTTTCTGAAAAATAAATAGAGGAATTAACTGACAAGCCTTCCAGCCTCAAAAATCCTGGAATTTTTTGAAAATTGGGTTCTTTAAGGAGTTGAAACGTAGCAACACTTTGTAGAAAAATTATCAAGCATTGTGGAAAAACGCCCTTGCCCCCCCTGCGCTATGTCTGCAACATTGTTGTCATCCCCTTGCAAGAGGACAACAGGCCGTTCCAGCCCACCGCCTCGTCGTTCTCTTCATGCACTCTGCAAGGAGTGCGACGGGTTTGTGCTGCCTCTGACGGCGGGCAACACGGGGTTCAATCCACGCACTCGTGAGAGTGCGACTCCTGGACGTCTATGGTTTGATTATCAACAGTGCAACGGGCGTTTTGCGCCAACCTCCCATGGGAGGTACAAAGATTCCATGCCGTGAAAAAGAGATGATAGTTGTCAAGATTAGAACCCCAACGGATTACGAAAATCGCCGGTGTCCCGGGAATTTTCTGTGAGCTTGGGGGCGGCGGAAGGGAGACCGGGAAAGGAGCTTTTCATGCGTTAAAAAGCCCGCATCTCCGGCAACCTAGGCCTGTACACGATGCTGGGACATCCTAGCCTGTTCCCTCTTTCCCGTCCAGAATTTTGCAGGCCTCTCCCCCGGAAACCGTTTCATTCTCTTTTCCACAAAAGAAGAGACATCCCGGTACTGCCGTGTCCCCGAAGCGACCTGCGAAAAATATCTGCGGTTTACATGATGCTTTTGCGCGTCCACCTGTTCAAGCTCAACAGCCATACCAACGCCACGGAGACAGCGGAGGCCAGACAGGCCATCAACGGAATTTTCACGGCGGAGGGCAAACCTCCCAACCCGGTGCAATTCACGAAGTCATAGGAGCACTGGACAAAGAAGAAGTGGCACAGATACACGCCGAAAGTAAGCGCCGCCGCCTTGCTTAGCCTCGGATCTGCCTTGATTTTTAGCCGGCTGACAATGACAAAGATGGCAAAGGTCATCAGGAATACATTGATTCCGGAGAAATACCAGAGCACTTCCAACTTGGAGTACTGGCCGGGGAAGTGCTTCTGCGTTTCCAGAAAGCCGAAGAACGTAACGGCAAAACCGATCAAAAAGAGGGGAATCGTAATGGCCAGCGTTTTTTTCCAGCTCCAGGCCAGCGGGTATTTGGTCAGGTAATGCGCCAGCACCATGTATCCCAGGAATCCGGAAAAGTTATAAACATACCGTACGGATTCCAATCGCAAACACCCAGAATGCCCATATTGCCATAATTGCCCTCATAACCCAGCGCCGGAGCAAGCATCTGGATGTAGGGAAGAGTCATGCTGAATATCCAGATGCCCAGAAAGATTTTCACGTCCTGCCTTTTGGCTTGCGTCAGCCACGCGCTCATGATGGGCATGAAGAGGTACAGGCCCACCAGCATGTATACGTACCACAGGGGCGTGGTATCATAGTTGAAGTTGAAGAAGAAGGTGTACAGCTTGCCGACGGTGGCGCTCCAGGTGTAAGTGTCCATCACGATATTGGGACTGGCCGTTTGAACGCCTGCGGCAAAGTATCCGAAGTAGAGCAAGGGAAGCGCCAATGACCAGACAATGAGCGGAACCAGTACCCTTTTGAGGCGTCTGGAGTAAAAAACGCCCATTTCCAAGGTGACCGGAAAGAGCAATACTCCGGAGATCATGGCGAACAGAGGCACGCACGGCCGTACCAGACTGCCCCAGAAGACAGCGGATTTAAAGTTGAAGGAACCGTCAAAACTTCCTACGAACGGATCACAGCAATGGGCCAGGACAACGAGGAAACAGGCCAGAATACGCAGAAAGTCCACCCAGGCAATGTGGCTGTCGCAAGAATTCGGTGATTGATTGATGTTCATGGTTATACAATAGAAAATACAGTAGGAAAAAGAGCTGCGTCATCGCTCACATTTCTGAAAAGAAACTTGTTCTCAGGGAATGTTCTATCATGAAATTCAAAAATAAAAAATCATAACATCCCATTTTGACAAACGGGAAAAGATATTTGGAAAGCCCCACGCTCCCTGTAGATTTCCATACCTCTTTTCCCATAAGGAGCAGGAAAAATTTTACCGCAAACTCCGGAATTTCTCACTATGACATCTGTTAGAATTTTTGGGTTTTCGTCAGATTTGTTGGTAAACATAGCCTGTAAAATACCCCTGTCAGCAGGCTGTCGGCGGTGGACCATCCCTTGCATCGGTTTGCAACATGTGTTCGCATACAAGGGAGGAACTGTGAGGAACTTCACTTTGTCTTCTGATCGCGTGGATGTCGAGCTTGCGATGGACAGGAGATACAAAAATCCCTGTCCAAGCGTCACAATCATATAATAACTCATTCTTACAGAGTTATTTCCGTTCAGAATTCACCTCTCTGTATTTTCAATCTTTCTGCTCTTATTTTATATGCTTTTGAATATCTATATCGATATTGAGGTGATTTTGAATGATAGAGGCCTTCGATTGGGTATCCGGTTATAGATTGTATGATGGAATCCGTAATCCAGTACCATGAGATCATGGAGACTATAACGATAAGAGCGTAAGCAATTGTTTTGAAAGGGGAGTCTAAAATATATGATTGTTTAGCTCTTTTCAATGCCTGAAAACTAAAAGGGATAATGTAGAAAATTCCTAATGATGAGCTGAAAGCTAAAATAAGGCTTTGAATGATTAAATCATAATAACTGAGCGCATCTTTATCTGCCGGAAAGGCATATATAATAGTAAGAATTGTAGTTGTGATAATTATTCTTAAAAATTTATATGTAAATGTGTTGACACTTGGTGATGCTTCATTATTTTTCAGATTTTGCATTTCTAATTTCTTCGGCAATGCATTCATAGTCTTCGGCAGTGAGTTCGATGTTTTATGTTTTTATTTATAATGATTTTCTGTAGATTTCGATTCTGTCAGCTGGACGTTTTTTAATTCTGCATCAGATTTGCTGGTAAAAATAGCCTATAAAATACCCTAACAACTCGCAGGGTCATTACTTCATTTGATGACCAAGATACCTGAAAAACGGGATTTACGCCTTCTTCTTCACGCGCGGTTCGCTTTGAAACTGCCCGGCGGCGGGATGAGATTGCCGTAGCGGTGAACGGTTTCGGAAACAGACTGTTCCCGGAAATATCCCAGCAGTTCCAGCCGCCCATTGGCAAACACGGGACGGTCCAGCACTTCCGCATCACATGCACGGGCGGCATTGGCCAGAGCCTCGGAAACATCTGTTCCACGCAGGAATCGCACGCCTTGAATCGCTTCCGGCATTCGTCCGATCAATTCCGTTTCCGTTTCCACCGTCAGGGAAGCATAGTAGCCATTCATTTTCCGAATCCAGGGGCGCTCTTCCCCTACGCTCAGATGCAGGAGCACCCCGCACAGTTTCGCCCCCAGCAGCAGAATGGCGACGTCATCGTCGGACATGTTTTCCACACGGGCCAGAATCCCCTTCACAGGGATATAGCGGAAGGTATTATTTTCTCCGTAAATATGGGAGGGATCATGCTCCACGCCGAATTCCTCCATCCACCACTTGGCCTGGGAAGCGGCCGCGGAACGGATGCGCTTGGCGCAGTCCGGCAAATCGGAGCACAGTTTTTCCACCAGGCCGGAGATACGCTCACCCGGCGTGCGCAGCTTTTGGGGCAGCGCCTTTTCCTCCCAGCATCCCAGCATGGTAAGGTAGTTGGGACCTCCGGCTTTGGCGCCAGGCCCCATGGAGGAATGGTTCCACCCGCCGAACGGCTGGCGGCGGACGATGGCGCCGGTGATGACACGGTTGATGTACGCGTTGCCCACCTGCACTTTAGTTTTCCACAAGGCAATTTCCCGTTCATCCAGAGACTGAAGGCCGCCGGTAAGGCCAAATTCGGAGTCGTTCTGGATGTCAATGGCTTCCTCCAGATTTTCCGCACGGATGATGCCCAACACCGGACCGAAGCATTCCGTCTGGTGGAACCAGCTTCCCGGTTTCACGCCCAGCCGGATTCCGGGCGACCAGAGGCAAGGGTTGTCTTCCGAGGGTTCCGGCTTGAGCAGCCATTCCTCTCCGGGTTCCAGCTGTGTCAGCGCACGGAGCAGATTTCCTTCCGGCTCCCTGATGAGCGGCGTCACAACGGAGTTGACTTCCCAGGAACTGCCTACCTTCAGGCTGGCGGCGGCATCCTTCAACTGACGCAGAAAAGCAGGATTGTCATAAACGGAAGCCTCCACAATAGCCACACTGGCGGCGGAACACTTCTGTCCGGAATGGCCGAAAGCGCTTTTCACCAAATCCTTCACAGCCTGGTCCGGGTCAGCCGTAGCGGTAATGATCATGGCATCCTTTCCGCTGGTTTCAGCCAGCACGTGCAGGTCAGGCCGCAGTTCGCGCAGCATTTTTCCGGTGCGGTAGGATCCCGTCATGATCACGCCGTTCAACCGGCGATCCATCAAAAACTTGCGGGAAATTTCATTGCGCGGCATCGGCACGAATTGAAGGACGTTTTTAGGAACACCGGCGCGCCAGAACGCCTGGGCAATCTGCCAAGCCGTATAAACGGCCAGTTCGGACGGTTTGAACACCACGGCATTTCCCGCCATCAGGGCGGCAGCTACTCCGCCCGTCGGAATGGCGAAGGGGAAATTCCAGGGAGACATCACGCAAATGGTACCCAGCGGGGACATTTCCACGCCGTCGTTCATTCCGTCGCGGTCCAGGCCTTCCGCGTAATAGCGGCAGAAGTCTATGGCCTCGCTCACCTCCACATCAGCCTCCGTGGGCGCCTTTCCGGCATCCCTCACCATGGCAGCAATAGCTTCCCCTCTGATTCTGGACAGCTCCTGCGCCGCCCGGTGCAGGATTTCAGCGCGCTCGCCAATGCTCTTGGACGCCCAGGAGGAACGGGCCCTGTCCGCCGTATCCAAGGCATGTTCAACCTGCTCAAAGTCCGCATAAGCGAATTTATAGGAAACTTCATTATGGCGGGACGGATCGCGCCCCACCCCCCATAGATTAGTCGTAATTTCCTCACCATCTATAACCAGAGGGATTTCCTCGCCGGATTTTTCCTTCTCCGCGGCAATCAGCCCATTGATCCATTCCGCATTCTGCCTCAGAGACCAGTCCGTATCCCGCTCGTTGGCAAAGGCGTCCCGGTAATGTGAGGGCTGGATGGGGTCCGCAGCGCGGTTCTGCATGCGGTTGGGGCCGTACTTCACCTCATCCTTTTCCTGACAGGCCTTCAAAAACCTCTTTTTCTGGACCTCCCAGCTCCGGGACCCCGGCGTCATGCCGAAGAGATCATGCAGGAAGTTTTCCTCACTGGTATTTTCATCCAGCCTCCGCACCAGGTAGGCAATGGCGCTGTGAAAGTCTTCCTTCAGAACCACGGGGGCATAAAGGAGCAGACCGTCCGCCGCCTGGCGGATGACCCGCGCCTGATGGTTCGCCATCCCTTCCAGCATTTCGAATTCCACCTGGTCACGCACGCCTTCCCGCTCACGCAGCAGCATGGCATAACACAAATCAAACAGGTTGTGGGAAGCCACGCCGAACTGCACATATCTGGCATTATCCGGCATGCAGCCGTAATGGAGCATTCTCTTGTAATTGGCATCCACCTGGGCTTTCGTGCCATACGGGGCCTGCGCCCAGCCATGCATGGAGGCCTCCACCTTCTCCATCGCCAGGTTGGCGCCTTTCACCAGGCGTATTTTGATGCGCGCGCCCCCCTGCTCCACGCGTTCCTTCGCCCAGGCGCACAGCTTCATCTGCTCCTCCCAGGAATCCGGCAAATAGGCCTGGAGCACAATCCCCGCCTCCAGATGCATGAATTCATCCTCCATCAACGTACGTTTGAACGCTTCCGCCGTCAGATGAAGATCACGGTATTCCTCCATATCCAGATTCACGAACTTGGGCTTTCTGGAACCGTCCGGCAACGTCACCGCATTGGTAATGGCCGCCCGATACAGGATGCGCAGGCGCTCCTGAATCAATTTGACGGTTTCTTCAAAGGCTACCAGATGAATCTGGCTGAAAATGGCTGAAATCTTGACGGAAATATAGTCACAGTCCTTGTCTGTCAGCCGGTCCACGACCTGCTGAAGACGGTGGTGCGCCTCGCTTTCACCCAGAATGGCCTCTCCCAGCTGGTTGATGTTCATCCGGATGCCGCCCTTGCGCCTGCGGCGCAGGTGGGGGCGCAGTTTTCCATCCTCGGCAGGAAGAATGACATTGGAGCTCTCCTTTCTCAACTGGCTGGTAATCACGGGCATGACCACACCCGGAAATTGAGCGGAAAATCTCCCCCCCATCTTCATGGCGAAACGGTCGGCTGCAGACAAATAACGGGGAACGCCATATCCGTCCAGAAGATAGCGGAACAACTCCGCGCCCCGCGCCGGAGAAGAAGGACGGAACACCCGATCCGCCAGCGCCAGCGTAAACGCCTTGCCCGCCGGATCATTCATCATACGCTCCATTTGCTGCGCCTGCCTCTTCTCTTTCCCTCTCATCCCGGCATTCGACTGCTTTAAAATGGACTCCGCCAGTTCCACAGCCTTGGCGGCCAGTTGCTGGTCAGTCCATTGGCCTCGGCGAGCCTCCGCCATCATGTCCGGGATGGATGAATCTGTCATAACGGTTCGAAGACTAGCCCCGGACAGGGGCAAAATCAAGCCAATTTGCCCGGTCCTTCCTGTGGAAAGAGGAATCACGGAGGAAAACGCATCCCTTGATTCCGTGACGAAAGCAGGGGGGCCTTCCTGTCCATTTCCGGCAACTCAGGAAAGACACATCAATCATACCGCGCAGCCGCCAGACGGGCTCTTCTCAGCTCTTCCCTGAGCTGGTGCGCCCGTCTGCCGCAAACGCTGGAACGGTTCATGTCCCGGACCTCTTCCAAAACCGCAACCGCCTGGTTGAAGGCATCCTCGCTTTCCGGAGTGTGGGCTTCCCGGTACAGAACCTCTTCCAGCCGTACCCAGAGGGGATGCACCATGGAGAGCAGAATTAACTGGCGCTCCTCCACGGATAACGAGGGGTCATCCGCGCAGGCACGCCATGCTTCCAGGCATGTTCGTATGGAAGAAGCTTTGCTGGCCCGGAAAGACTCGCCAAGCAATTCAGCCGTTTTCCTGTTTTTCTCCAGACGAAGGACCACCTCCCGGGCGTTCAGAAAAGCCGGAACCGTACAGTTCAATTTCTCCAGACGCTTCATGGTGCCAGGATAATCCCGGAACCAGGCTTCCGGAGGCACCTGTTCCAGCTCCCGGCAAATGGCGGAGGCTTCTGCCGCAGGGTCCCCGCCCTTCGGAATATCATTCACCCGCGTCACCGGCCGCACGCGCTGCGCTTTTTCCGCAAGCAGGGACACTTTTTCCCGTAGGGAAGCTGCAGAGGCCCCTCCTTCCACCAGGTCGAATACACGTCCCTTGGAGTCAAGAAAAACCACGGAAGGCAGCATGCGCACACCATGCATCGCCGCACGGGACAGGCTGCCGTCTTCTTCCCAATCCTTCACGGAAGGATGTCTGGGAACCGTGACAAACTGCACGTCACGCACATATTCATCCAGCGCGCGGCGTTCTTCCGTGCCCGGCTGGAGAGCTTTCAACCAACGGGCTTCCGCTGAACCGGGTTCCTCTGAACCGTACACAACCAGAACAGGGGATGGAAGGGAGGGAGCCGCAGAACAGGAGACGGAAAGGGCATCCATTTCCGCACGTCCCGGAAACGCCAGCGCCAAAAACGCAATGACCGCTAAAGCCCTCATGAATAAACTGCCATCCATCAGCCCTTTCTGATGGTAATGCGCTTGTAACGGCTGTCCCCTTCTTCGGACTCCGTCACAATTCCTTCCATGGACTGAAGGGCATTATGCACCAGGCGGCGGTGGTAGGCATTCAACGGAGGCATCTTCATCGGCTTGCCGCTCTCCTGGACGCGTTCGGCCAGGGAACGGGCCTTTTCCAGCAAACGGGCTTCGTTGCGCTCCCGGTAATGGTCGCAATCCACCTTCACGCGGGGAGCATCTTCCATCTTGCGCTGGATCATGCGGTTGACCAGATACTGAAGGTCATCCAGCCTGTCCCCGTCCCCTCCAATGATGTACTGTGAATCCGGGGAGGAAATATTCAGGCACACGATGCCGTCCGTTTCCGTTACTTCGATATCCGCGGAAAACCCCAGCGAAGCCAGAAGGCTCTTCAAACTCTGTTCAGCTATTTCTTGCACCGTCATTACTTTAAATTAATAGGAAAAGGGTTCCATACCGGAAAAACCGCCTCGCGCCGGACGGTGCGAGCCTTTTCTCCAATACCCGATTGACATAAAAATCATAACCTATTTATTCCCCTCGTCTATGAAAATTTGTGGAAGCTCCGTTCCATATCATGTACGCAATGCCGTCCCTGCCCTGCCGTTCCGGCAACACGGTTCCGTTCCTCCTTCGGAACCAGATGCAGGAAACACCGCTTAACAAGGAGGCCACTGTTTTCTGCCTGCCCGCGGCCGTACCCCGGTTATCTCCGCTTCTCCCTGCCGCCAATGAAACATGGAATACAGACATCCACAGCCATGCCAATCAAAAAGGCATCTCCGCACAGCCCGTTCTTTATTACATAAAATCTTAAATAACAGTTTCTATAAAAAATTTTCATCAGCTCCGGAGAAATACTGATGACAAAACAGGACGGAACATCCCCGGAAAAAGGGAAGTCGAACTATTACCCACATAGAAAAATCCGGCCCCTCATGAACAAGCCAATGAAAAAAAAGAAACCGCCCATGGAAGACAGCGCCGCCCCTTTTCCCAATGGAAAAGAAGCTGCTCCCCATTATACGGATACAATTGATCCGGAATTGATCAAACCCACTCCAAAACCTACGCCGCCCAATGCGGAACCTTCCGCGCCCGGTTCCATGAAGATGCCGGATAACGCTACGGAAAAAATCAGGGAGCTGGATTCCATGCGCTCCAACGGCATGGGACAGGCCCTCACAAGCAACCTGGGAGTTAAAATATCCGATGATCAAAACACACTTAAAGCAGGAAGCAGAGGTCCCTCTCTGCTTGAAGACTTCCACTTTCTGGAGAAAATGGCTCATTTTGACCAGGAGCGGATACCGGAACGCGTGGTTCACGCAAGAGGTTCCGGGGCACATGGTTATTTTCAGGTGTACAAATCCCTTTCCAAGTACACCAAAGCGGCTTTTTTGCAGGATCCGGGAGAAAAAACCCCGGTCTTTGTGCGTTTTTCCACCGTGCAGGGCTTCAGAGGATCTCCGGATACAGTAAGGGATATCCGCGGTTGGGCTACCAAATTCTATACCAAGGAAGGCAACTATGATCTGGTAGGCAATAACACGCCCGTCTTCTTCATTCAGGATGCCATCAAATTTCCGGATTTCGTCCATGCCGTCAAACCGGAACCCCACAATGAAATGCCCCAGGGGCAGACGGCCCATGACTCTTTCTGGGACTACGTCTCCCTGCAGCCGGAAACTCTGCACAACGTCATGTGGGCCATGTCGGACCGCGGCATCCCCAGAAGCTTCCGTACGATGGAAGGGTTCGGCATTCATACGTACAAACTGGTCAATGAAGATGGAAAAAGCACTTTCGTCCGTTTCCACTGGAAACCGCTGTACGGGAAAAAATCCCTGGTGTGGGATGAAGCCCAGGTATTGACAGGACGCGATCCTGACTTCCACCGCAAGGATCTTTGGCAATCCATTGAAGCCGGAGATTATCCGGAATACGAGCTGGGGCTGCAACTCATCCCGGAAGAAGACGCAGACCAATTCGACTTCGATATTCTGGACGCTACCAAGCTCATTCCGGAAGCACTGGTTCCCGTGGAAATCGTCGGGAAAATGGTGCTGAACCGCAACCCGGACAACTTTTTTGCGGAAACGGAACAGGCAGCCTTCTGCCCCGCCAATATCGTGCCGGGCATTGATTTTTCCGATGATCCGCTGCTCCAGGGCCGTATTTTCTCTTACAGCGATACCCAGCGGCACCGGCTGGGAGGAGCCAACTTCACGGAAATTCCCATCAACCGCCCCATTTGCCCCTTCCACAACAATCAGAGGGACGGCTTCCACCGCATGCAGATAGACGCCTCACCGGCCAACTATGATCCCAATTCCATCGGGAACAACTGGCCGAGAGAAACGCCTCCGGAGAAAGGCGGCTTCACTACCAGCCCCCAGACGGTAAGCGGTGTCAAGGAACGTTTGCGAAGCCCCTCCTTCGCGGAATACTATTCCCACCCCCGGCTGTTCTGGATGAGTCAAACTCCGGTGGAACAGGAGCACATTATCAACGCTTTCAGCTTTGAGCTGGGTAAGGTGACGCGCCCCTATATCCGGGAACGCGTGGTGGACCTTCTGACACGCATTGATCCGGACCTGGCAAGCGGAGTGGCCCGCAACCTGGGAATTCAACTCACCAGGGAGCAACTCAGCAGGGAACTTCCCAGGCCCGTCTGCGGCCTGGAACAAGATCCGTCATTGAGCCTGTATGCCCATACGGACGGCAACCTCAAAGGCCTTCGCGTCTCTTTACTGGCAGCGGACGGCGTCAGCCTGAAATCCGTGAAAGAAATCTGCGATGCCCTGCATGAAGAAGGCATCCACCCCCAAATCATTGCCCCACACATGGGAAGCATAACAACGGAAGAAGGGGAAGAGCTGTTTGTTGACGGAACCCTGTCCGGCACTCCTTCCGTCCTGTTTGACTCCGTCATCGTCCCGGAAGGGGAACAAAGCCTCACAACGCTCCTGAAAGACGGAGATGCCAAGTACCATTTGCGCCAGGCCTACAGGCACTTGAAGGCCATCGGACTGCCCGGCAACGCCAAAGCCATGCTTGAGGCAGCCTCCCTGCCCCAGGATATGGATGACGCCGGGCTGCTCATGCCGAAGGACACCAAGTCCCTGATGCTCCCCTTCATCACGGCCATGAAACAGCACCGCGTCTGGAGCCGAGAACCTAAAACCCTTGATTTCGGAGCCTAGATTCGTTTCTTATACAGGAACCGCTTCCATTTACGGGCTGCCCCGCCGAAAGGTGCGGCAGCCGTTTTTCACTAAAAAATCCGGGGGAGTTAAACAACACTTCGGGCAAATTGAAAAAGGGAGGGAGATACACTCAAAACGGGAACGGAAACCGGAATACAGCATGATGATAATTCCTTCTTAAAAGAAAACCCCACAAGCCTTTAAACTTGCAGGGTTTATTAATGGTACACGGAGAACTATATTTCTATTTAATAATAAGTATATTATGAAATAATAGCATTATAAATAGCATTACCTGCCATATCACTTCCACTTCACTCCCTTCTCCTTCAGCTCAGTCACAAACTCCTCATACTCTACGTCACTCATCGTCCCCTTCAACTTCTCTACCAGCTCTTTCCTCTTATCTTTCTTTACCCGGCTCACAGCCTTCACAACCTCGGAAGCTCCATCCATCTTCACCCGGTTTTCCATAAGTTTCCTTTCATCTTTGTCTAAACCCGCCTCTTGGTACACTCTCAAACGGCTTGCCAAATCCAAACCTTTCACTCGCGCCATCAACTCCTTCCTCTCTTCCATTTTTGCTTTCCGTGCTTCCTTCTCTTCTTTTTTAGTCGCTTGGATCAATCTCTGCTGCTCTCTGGCTTTAGCCATCTCATTATCCCACAGATGCCCCCATGTTCCGGCCATACTCTTCGTCTCTTTCACAATACGCCCCATCACCTGCACCGCGGCTCCAATCTCCGGCCTTCCTGCCGCCGCAAACAATCCCATACCATTCAACCCTCTTCCCAACTGATTCATTACCTTCCCATACTCCTCTTCCTCACCGTTATACATCCTCACTACACCTTCTCCTCCTCTCCATAACGCCTCAGCATGATCGACCATCGTATTACTAAACTTCATGTACTTTTCGCCAGCCAGTTTTGAATAGATGAACTCTATTACCTCAGCCAATCCAAAAATACCGGAAAACGCCCCCATCGCTCCACTCACCGCAAACCCTTTCCACCTATCCCACAAATCCAACTCTTCCTCATCGTCACCTTGCCCCATCACCCACTTAAGAAACTCCACAATCACCTGATTCATGATCCCATACACTACCCACGCCTGACCAAACCGCCACGCAGCCTCTCCCATACCAATCTCTCCCCTCTTCCACTTCGCAATCGCCATATAACTCAACGCTATCTGCTTGCGCGGATCAGAGCGGAACATCATAAACATACGCCCCAGCGCGTTCGCATGAATCTCCCAAGGGCTCTTCTGCTCTGTCTCAATAGGTTGAGCCGTCCTCCGCACCGCTTTGTCCAGCGCGGCCAACGCCCTCTGCTCCACAACCTCATCACTCAATCCCTCTTTCATGGCTATCTTCTTGGCCGCCATATACGCAATACCCCCGGAAAACGTTGTAAATGCCGCATCAGTCAATCCAATCGGCAACATCCCGGCTTCCACGGCATCCCCCAGCATGCTCACCTTCATCCTGTTCGCCGTCAAAGCCTGCCTCATTTCAGGGCTCATGCCCTGCATCAGCCTTTGTTGTATCGTCGGACTCATCCAAACCTCCGCCAACTGTCCCGGATTCGCCAATGCCCCAATAAACCCTTTCATGGCATCTGAGGGGGACATATCCGCCATGCTGGAAAACATGGCCGGGAGCTGCTTCAGACACGTCTTCAGGTTATATGAAAGCGCACCCTGAGCCATCGCCCCCAACACCCGGCTCACTACTTGCTGAGCTTGTCCGGCTCCGCCCGAATCCTGCGAACCGTCAAATTCTAAATCCTTCACCCACTTGGTCAAATGTGTCCTTGCCTGCGCCCCATGCACCGCATCAATCTTGTTCCCCAGCTCTCCATTCAGCAACACGGCCTTCATATCCCTCATAATCTCCGCAAAACTCGCCCAGTGATCCATCTGCATACTGTGCGCCCAATACGCATTCACACAACTCACCACACGCGGCAGCGCATAATGCTTCCGACGCATCTTGATGCTCCCCACACTCAGCCATCCGCTCCCTCTGGACTCCATCGGATCAACGGCTTCAGCGGCATTATCCGTCACGAAAAACCCCGGAGCATAATTCTGTACTTTAGGCATATCACACCCAAACAACCTCCTGTACACCTCATTATACTCCTTATATCCCCGCTCATACTCCTCCCCTAAATACTCCGCCACCCGCAACGCCCGCACATCAATATGATCCCTCACCTTCCCAATCGCAGCCTCGTCAAAACCCAACGCCTCCAGATTATCCTCATACTCCGGCATCGCGGACATCTGGAGCAAATACGCCGCCTCCAAATCGCTCATCTCCATCTCCACCAGCTCCGCGCCCTGCTCCAGCCATGAAAACTTCACAAACTCCTTCCTGCTCTTCGCCGGAATCTCGCTCAACGCCATCTTCAGGGCATCCATCGCCTTCTGATTCTTCGCCCACTTCGGCATCTGCTCTGCTTCCATCTTACCCTCCGCAACCGCCAGCGCCTCTTCAATCCGCACCCGCTCACTCCTGAACTCGCCTGGCATCTTCACCTCAATCCCCCAAGTCCGATTCTCGCTTAAATCCTTCAACATACCATCCACCACACGCCTCACGCCCAGCTTCACCTGACCATCCACCTTTCTGTCAGCCCTCTTCAAAAACTCCTCCGGCCTCGCAATCCGGTACAAGGCACCGTAATACCGCAACACTCGCCTCTGTCGCACATCATTAAACTCCAGCCGCGCCTTCCTGATGCCCTCTGCAAAATACTCCGTCACCTTCCCCTCTCCAAACAAATCCTCCATCAAATTCTCAAAACTCACAAACCCCCGCACCAAATTCCGCATCCCCTTACCCACACCCACATCATGCTTCGCCGCTCCGGTGCGCTCATTCACGCTCACCGGCTGCTCACGCCCCAGCCCCTTCCCGGCCTCATCCAGCAAATCCGCAATACGCTCACGCCGATCCTCCCAAAACGCCTCATTCGCCAGCCTCCCGGCAGAATACATCTCCTTCAGGGCATCCAGCGCGGCCTGCACTCTTTCCAAATCAGCCGTCAGCCTCCCGTGCATATTCCTCTCATACAACCCGCCAAACGCATCCAGCGCACGTACCCACTCCACCGCCTCATCATACTCAGCCCCGCCAATCAATGCCTTCTCCTCCACCACCTTCTCAGCCGTATTCTTCGCCGTTTCCAGCTCATCCGCATCCAACTCTAACGCCCTCTCCACCATATCCAGCCGCTTCTGAATCTCCGCATTCATCTTCCCACGCCGTACCCGGTTCTCGCCCACGCTTGCCGCCGCCCATTTTCTAAACCGTTCAAACTCCTTAAATCGGCTCTTCTTCCCTTCATTCACAATATGCCAATCCACATACTTCACCATACGCATCAGCGCATTCATCCGCCCTCTCCACGTCTTCTTCGCCATCACCTCCTCCCGGTAGGAAGCAACAACCTCCGGCCTGATCCCTCCGCGCACGTCCTTCGGCAGCTCCGTCACCACGGCATCACATACGGCCATCACGGCCAGCATCCGCTCCCTCACAGCCTCATCATCTCTTCCCTGCTCATCCTTATACACTCCATCCCTTGTAAACCCGTTCGCCTGCAACGCGCTCTCCAGCCGTTTCTGCATTGCTTCATACAACCTTGCTTCCTGTTCAAAAGCATGCCCCTGCACCCCAGCCAGATAATCCCACACACTCTGCCCACCACGCATCATCCGCATGGAAAACGTAATATCCGGATTCTTCGGATCATACGTCCCCCGGTTATCCGTGGCGGACTTGATCTGCGTGGAAGAGAACACTATCTGCATATTAACAGGCCCACGGGACATGAAGCCATCACGTCCAAGCGTCTCCGCGACCGCACGAAGAGCCGCTTCCTGACCACCAATAGTATAGAGTTCGCTGATAATATCCGCGTCGTTCACGCTGCTGTCCACAATCGCATCAACCGTTTCTTTCAACGCCTTCCGATACCACGCTTTCCCAGGATAACCATTCGCGCTACTCGCATAATCAGAAACAATAAGATCTCCGTCAGGGTCAAGATGTTCTATCACGCGCTCGACGTCTTTCTTGCTCAGTGAAAGTTTTTCCGCATCAAACGGATTGCGCAAATTCAGAAAAACTTTAAAAAGATGTCCGCCCTTCGGCGCAAAGCCTTCCGCATAACCTTGATCATCCGTGAAATAAAAGCCGCGTCCTTTCACTGCGCCGTTCTTCATGGCGAACTTATGTGAGAACGTGTTGAACTTCGCCCCGCTCCCATGATACACCACCCTCGGCTCCCCGTTCTCGTCAACTACCTTGCTGGCATTCTCCGGGTCATGCTCCCAATCCCCAAACCAATTCTTAAACGCCTCCGTGCGCACGGAAAGCCACTGGTCTTCCGTCAGATTCGTATTCGCTCCGTTAGGCGCCTTCATGAACGTCCCGTCAGCGACCGCCTTCTTCTTGATGGACGCCTTTTCCCTTATAGAAAACGTCGCCGACCCATCCACATAATCCGCCCACGCTCCCCCGGTGGACTCGTCCGCAAACGCCGTAATCTTGATGTCGTTCCCGTCAAAAATCACGTAATTATACGTCTGCTTCTCCTCCGCCTTCCAGCGGGAAAAACCGTCTGCGTACCTGATGCCCTTCACTCCATGCCTTAACAGAAACTCGCTCGCCTCTCTGGGGCTTCCCAAAGCATCCTCCAACGAGCGGTAAATCTTGCCCCCCATCCAATACCCATTTTCCGGATCCTTGTCGTTGAACAAAGAATACGCTTCTTCCTTGCCCTCATCCAGAAGCCAATCCCCTATTCTGGATGTTGTAGATGAGCCGTACCCTTTATCCCAAAACAGCAGCTCCCCTCCTTCCATGAAGTCCAAATAATCCTCCACATTCAGCTCCACGCGGTAATTGGAAGGCATGCCCGTCCTGACCTCTATCTCGTCCAGATGATCAAGCAAATATTGGTAAGCTATATTTTCAGCATCGGCCTGTCTTTTTGCCTGGGGATATTGGTCAGAATAACCTTCATTGATGCGGATATCTTCCCTCAATTCCTCCTTAATCGCTTCTATCTTCCCCTTATCCCCTCTGGCGTCAGACAAATCGCCAAGAACACTATAAACGGCATCCAACACGCCTGGTTCAAACCGATTGACATGTTCCGGGAAAACTATTCGGTCGCGCAACCCTCTGGCCATATCATCCACATTGGAAGCCTCCAACTCCCTGAACCTCCATGTCGCCTTGTCCTGCGCGAACTGGTTCAGATAACTCCGGTTCACCTTCGGATTCTCCGCAAAATACAGCCCCCAGCCATACGCCTGCGCTCCCTCGCCCTTGCCCATGAACGCCGTATCAAACTTCCGGAAACTGTGAGGACTTGCATGCAGAGCGCGGACAGACATCGTTACATCGCCATCCGGCTTCACCACCACCGCATTCTCCGCAGCCAGAACCCCATGCTCATCAAAACCACCTTGCGCCTCCACATCCTGCACACTCACCTCACGCCCTTCTCTTCCTTGTCCAGCTAAATCTCTGTCAACATAATTGACAAACTCCTTCAACAACGCTACCCTTCCCTTGTGGGGTACTCCATCCCCTGCCTCGCCCGTGTTTGGGACGCGGGGTCGTTGCAGGGTGGCGGAAGTACCCTTCATGCTATCTACGTCCTCCACCGTGGAAGCATCCAGATCATAAAACAACTCCCCATTCTTCCCCTCTGCCACGGCAATATTCACATAGGCCAAATCAGCACTCCCATCATCGGAAGCCCCCTTGAAATCCGCTTTCGTCAAATAATAATGAAATCTGGCTATATTAGGCTTACGTTTCAAATCTGAATTCTCGCCGGAATAAATAAACTCAGCCCGCCCGGCCAACTCCGGCAGCACGGCTAACGCAGCCAAAACCCGTCTATCGGCTGCATGCTGTTTCACTTCCCTCCACCCCTTGCCTCCCACCTGCACCCGCTTCCCGTCCCCCATCACCAGCGCATACCCCTGTTCCTGAGTCTCCTTCTGCAACACTCTATACCGTTCCCGAATATCCCCCAGCGCATCCTTCAAATCAGAAGCATACGCTGCCGGCACATCCGCAGCAACAGGCTCCATCCCCTCCACCCGGTGGAACGCATCAGCCACACGCCGGGCCTCCGCCATCGGTACGCGCCTTACCCTGTCCCCCATGCTGAAACTCACCTCCTGCCCTTCCCCTCGCGCCGCATACCGCTTATACCCATACACCACGCTATCATACACCGCGCTCAACAACTCCCCGGAATCGGCAAAATCAAACCCGGCCTCATTCGCCGCCTCCAGCACATCGGACACACGCCCTTCCCGGCTGAAAAACTGCTCTGCACGCGCCACCACCCGTTGCTCAAAACTCTTCCCCAGCGTACCATCCTTCCTGCGTCTGCCCTTGGCCGTCCGCGTCGTCGTCAGGGCATCATAAATCCGTTGCAGCTCTCCGGTTAAATCGGAACCGGCCTCAGCCGCCGTCTTCGGGTGCGGCAGCCTCCCGGCCACCCACTCTCCAATCTCCGGCACATCCCCCATCGCCTCCGCCTCAATCTGCGCCTGTTCCTCCCTCCTCGCGCGCTCCGCAATCGCCGCCTCGTCAAACCCGGCAAAATCATTCAACAGGCGGCGAAACTTCTCGCTCATCTTCCCCTGTACGTCCGCGCCCAGCATCTTCTTCGCCAGCATCACATCCTGTGCAAACTCAAAATACTTGGCAAACAACAAAGCGAACATCTTGAACCACCGCCGCAACTTATCCGGCAGCCTCTCATCGGAAATGTGCCCCATCAAATGTGCTCGCGCCGCCTTGCTCACCCCTTCGCAAACCGCCTGTAACCTGTCCACCCCTTCCCCGGTCGCCAAAAACGTCTCACCCGTTGCACCCTCCAGCCGCTTCAGTTCATCCTCAAACTCCGCCACCGTCCACTCATTATCCTTAATCAACACCTTCGTCATCCCCTCCGTCCACTCCTCATAAACGTCAAACGGATTAGCCCCCCGGTACAATCTGCTCACCACCTCATACCGTCCGTTCGCAAACTCCTGCGCCACATTGGCTCCGTACACCCGCAACCGGGCAGCATCCACCCCGGCCTCCACTCCCATCTGCGCCGCATAAATCCTCTCCCGGCCTTCGGCAGACTTACGCATAAAATCACCCTGTGTCTTCAACTGCGCCAACGTCATCGGCACACTCAACTTGCTCCGGTCAAAACTCATCCGCCCATCCTGCCCCACATCGCTCAAATGCTGCATCATCTCCTCATTCGCTTCATCCTGCACCCTCCCAACATACCCCTCATCCTTATCCCGGTACTGCCGCAAGCTGCTCTTCAGCCCGGCCACCACCTCATCCTCCCGTTCCTCCAAATGCCGCAGCACGGCCTCATACGCATCATCATACGTATCATAAAACTCCGGCCTGTCCCCCAGCTCCACCACATACTGCATCTCCTCCGTAAACTCATTCATCTCCTCGCGGATCGGACTCGCCCCGAACTCCCGCAACTGCTCATTCACAGCCTCCACATACTGCTTCATCGCCTCCTTCTCATCCACTTGCCTTCCACCCTTGCGCTCCGGCACAGGCCCATGCTCAAAACTCAGCACAGGCCCACTCCCCACCTCGCTCACGCCGCCGCTCTCCGGCCCCTTCACACCCACCACAGCACCCTTCCCCTCCTGCACCTCCGCTCCATCCACACGCACCTCATCCACCCCTCGCGCCGTCTCCGCCGCATGCGCTTCAGCGGCGGCCACCACATCCATCGTCCTCACCCCGCCGCGGGCAGCCAGCTTCCTCATCCCGTCCGCGTCACCCAGCCCCACCTTCACGCCGTCCACCTCCTTCCCATAATTTTGGCGCATAAAATCCTGAATCCCATCCTGCATCATCGCATACCGCGCCACGTCACTCTCCTCCGCCCGCATCCGGGCAAGCAGGGAATCGCTAAAACCAAACGTCCGCTTCAGCTTCCCATACTCCCGGCTCAACTGCCGCTGCATCCCGGCCTCAGCCGTAAACCGCGCCCCGGCCCCCACCAGCGCAAACGCCAGCACGGAACCAAACAACTCCATATTCTGGTCACGGTTCGTAAAATCCTTCCAAAACCGCTCCCAATCAATCCCCGGAGCCTCCCCGGCCATCACGGAAGCCAAACTCTGCATCACAGGATCGGCCAAATCCTGCAACTTCTCCGTCGTCATCTCCTCGCCCAGCACCATTCCCCCAGCCACGCCGGAACGCGCCCCTGCCCGCAGGGCGGAACTCTTCAGCCGCATCGCCTGACGGCTCAGACTCAACTTGCTCATCCACTTATCCACAAACGCGCTCCCGGATCTCAACCCCATCACTCCCTTTGCCACGATCGCCCCGGCCCGATCCAACGCCCCTTGAACCGCGCCGCTCGCCGCCGCGCCTCCCAGCCTCGCCAGCCTTCCGCCATCTGGACGCTCCTGCACGGCCTTACTGTAACTATCCCCGGCATAAGACATCGCCGCCACTCCGGCCCCCACGCCGGAAAAACTCAACGCCGTAATCGGCACAGACCGCACCGCGCTCAGCACCCCATTCCCAAACCACCCATACTCCGGCTTGTTAATCGGCCTGTACGTCCCCTGCGCCATCGCCAGAAAAGCATCCAGCCTCCGGCCATACTCATCCGCCGCCTTCGCGTCAGCCTTCAGGGCAGACCCGTCCCCGCCAAACAACTCCTTCACTCCCCCCGCCACATCCAACTGTGCGGCAATCCCGCCGCGCAACAAAGACCTGATTCCATTACCTAAATCCTCCCAGCCACGGTTCCCGGCCTTCCATACATTCGCCATATAACTCCTCTCATTCCCGCCCTTGCGCTGCACAATCTCCGCCAGCGCATCCATCTGGGCATCCGTAAGGCCATCCATCGCCTTCAGGGCTTGGTGGATTGAAGCCATCCCCTCCGGCTGAAAAATCCGGTTCGCCGTCCCGTCAGCATACTTCACGGCCCACTCCAGCCCCTCCATCACGCGCGGCAATACCGGCTCCAGCCCTCGCCTTGTCCTCTCCGCATCCGCCTTCACCCATCGCAATGTATTCCCCACCTTCTTATACATATCCTCTCCCATTTGTCCCCTCTGCTCCCACAACGCCTGTCTTCCGTCCCCGCCCGTCAGCACAGCCTGCCTCACGCTCTCGGCAGCCCCCTTCAGCAACTCGTCAGCATGAGCATCCTCCTGCGCCCGCCTGCTGAGAAACCTGTACACCGTCAGCCCCGGCTTATTAAAATCAATCTGCTCCCCCTGCTCCTTCAGCCGTATAGCCATCTGTTCCAGTAGCGGAACCCCGTTTCGCGCCGAAACCTGATTCTCGGTATATCCTCCCTCATCCAACGCCCATCCCAGCACCAGCGACCGCGCTCGCAACTCATCCCCCAGCTCATTATCCGGGAAAAACTGCGCCTCAAACTCCTTCTTCACACTCTCCGGCACCTTCTTCAAATCCCCGTTAAACACGCTCCGGTGCCAATCCACCTTATCCTTTCTCCTCGCATACTCCGCCTCATCCTCCTGAGCACTCTTAAACGCCAATGCATCAGGAAACAAAGGCATGCCGCGCCTTGTCCTCTCATTAACATACTCCTGCACCTTGGCTCTCTCTTCGCCCAGCACGCGCTCCTTCTCCGCTTTCATCGGATCATCCCCGCCCTTCCTCAAATCGGCGGCCAACATCTTCCCGCGTTGCCAGCTCCGATAAGCGTCAGCCTGCCAACCCTCCCCCTTCTGCCGCAAATACCGATCCATTGCCGGATCAATCTCCACAGGGAACAACTGCCTGCCCTCTCCGTCATCATAAACAGCATTCGCGCTCTCTTCCAAAAACTTATCCCTCTTCCCGCTACGTTCAAATTCCCTCGCCTGAGCCGCTACCTGTGAAATATCATTACCAAACATAAAAACTTTTAACTATTAAACATTAACCAGAAACATCACTTCTCCCCATTCTCCCACGCCCACTTCTCCTCCACCACCCGCTTCAATGCCGCTACATCCTTGGCGGACTTCACATCTAAAACCTTGAATACGGCAGCATGGCACTGCCTCAAATCCTTCCCTTTCATACTCACACCCTCCAGAACCTTTCTCCATCCCTCCCTGTTCTGAGCCGGAGCACCCCAATCCCCATTCAGCGGAGGCAGCAGAGCAGCATTACCTTGCTCATTCATATCCACCCCCAACTCATCCAGCACCTCACTCGCGCCAACACTCTTCAGCTTCACTTCAGGCTCAGGAGCCGCCACACCCGGAACATTCTGACGGCCTGACAACTTCACCCCTGTACCATCCGCCGCCAGCCTCTCAGCCTGTGCCCTAATCTCCTCTCGGCTTGCCCCCGGATTCTCTCGTACCCACCGCTCCAGCCCCTGTCTCACCTGATAAGCCGCCGCCATAGACCTCTCATACCCGGCAAAATCTCCCTCTTTCTGCGTCTCTTTCCACTTCCCGAACACCTCTCCATCCACCATCCCCTCAACCACACTCGCCGCTTCCCTGGCCGCCCCCCGGAACCGTGCGGGCACATTCCCCACGGCCAGATCCTTCAGCTCCGCCATCATCCTCTCCTTCGTCGTCTTGGAAAGCATGGACGTGGCAATCTCCCTCTCCACCTCCGCATACATCGTCCCGTCAACATCCAAATCAGGCTCATACCCCCGCAACAAACCATCCACCCGCATAAAATCCTCCGGACTCGTGTACAACTCCGCCTCCTCCTTCCCCATCTTCTCCACAGCCTTCCTCCGCCGCTCTTCCGCCGCCCGCAAACTCATCGCGTCATCCACGGCCACGCGCCCCTCCTTCACATCCTTCTCCAAATCATTTCCCCGGAACTCCCGGCCCTCAAACGCATCCATCACATACCCCTGAGCCACTCCGGCCTGAGCCTTGCGCCTTGCCGCCTCCGCCTGTTTCCGGAACCCCTCAATCACATCCGGCCTACCCTTCACCGCATCCAGCCCTCCCGACTTCTCCAGCGCATCCAACCCATGAAAAGGATCTCTCTGAATCGCCGTCTGCACCCTGCTCTCCGTCTCCTTGAAACTCACATCCTGAAACATCAACTGCTGCTCATCCGGCTCCATCACCCCCTCCGCGCCAGCCGTCTGCACCGCTTCCCTCGCGCCATAATAATCCCCACCCCTCAGGCAAAAATCATACCTCGCCTTGAAAGACTTGGCAGCCCTCTCCTTACTCGCCAGCAACTCCCTGCGCCCGGCATCAATACGGCCCGTTGACGTAAACGCATCATACCACAGCCGCGCCCGCTCCTTCACCTCCGGCGTCTTAAACTTAACCTTGCGGAACATAGGCCCCAGCCTCTTGCTCACCAGCGCATTCCAGCGGGCCTCCCTCCCCGGCTTATTCCCCGCCGCCAGCTCGGCATTATTCCATACCCCCCTCTCCTCCTCCATCAACCTCTTCACATCCTCAAAACTCCCCGCATCGGCCATCCTGTCCGCCTTCTCCTGCAACCGCGCCCTCTCCTCATCCTCCCGCGCCAGCAACCTCGTCCCGGCCCCCATCTCCCCGGCCATCTCCGCCGCCGCGCGCGCCGGAGCCGTTGCGGCCCCCGTATCAGCCAGCACAGGCTCATGATACCCGCTCAACAAAGAAAACTTATCCATATCTACTTGAAAGCATTAAAAGCCGTTGCGCCGCCCTGCACCACGCCGCTCAGCAAACTCCCGAATCCGGACACCTTGCCGGCCCGCTCCGCCTGCCTCCCCTTCCACCTCTCCATCTGGGCCTGCTCCCTCATGGCGGAAGACCGCTGCAAACTGCGCGCCGCCAAATCATTCACCTCCTGCTCAAACCGCGTCGCAACCTTCATCTCCCTCCCCAGCGCGCTCCCGCTCCGTTCCACGCCGCTCGCCGCTGTCTGCGCGGCGGCCTGCCCTGTGGCCACCCCCTGCATTGCCCGCATCCTCATCTGATTCTCCGCGCTCTCCGCATCCAGCGCATCCGCCTCCCTGTCCAGCGCGGACGCATTATAATAAGCCGTCTGCCGCGCCTGCCGCCCGGCTTCCCTCTCGGCGCGTCCCCGGAACGCGCCGGCCAGCCCCTGAAGACCGGCCATACCTAACTGAAACCATTCCATAATATAATATCTATCAATAAACTACTTTGAAAACTGCACATCAAACCCCAGCAAACGCACATCGCCATCCCCGGCGCACCGCAACTCAAACACCAGCTCATCACTCCACACCCCCGGCACCGTCAAATCCTGCCAGCCGTCCAGCACATCGCCCCGGCTCCTGCTCAACTCCGTCAACCGCCCGCAAAACCCTGCACGCACCCCATCCGCCGCGCTCGCGACAAACCGCGCACGCACGCTCACACTCCCTGACTTTACCCCCGCACCCTGCTCAAACGCAAGCCCATTTGTAACCAGTACGGACTCATACGGCACCCCGGCATCTCCCCCACGGCTCCATCCGTCCCGGAACACGCCGCACCCCTCCACCAGCCGCTCCAGACTAACCCGGCCATCACGCTCCACAGCCAGCCACACCTCATCGGCATCCTGCCCATCCATCACGGCCACGCTCAACGCCCTGCCGCCCCCTCCCAGCACATGCCTCGTCCACGCGCACACCCGCTGCTCGGCATTATACGTCAGAACAGCCAGCCCGCCATCAGCCCTCACCCCCCAAATCCTCACCTCCGGCACGCGCTGCACGGCCAGCCCCACAAACCCTCCCGGCCCGCCTGCATGCTCGGCAAACGTCGTCGTATCGGCGGCCCTGTACCCGTCCGCCTCAAAACTGTACCCCAGCTCCTTCACCCTCATCCCCCCTCTCTGGACAAACACGCATCCTCCATCCGTCGCCTCCGCATCCACCCGGCTGCACCCCACCCTCAACTGCACGGCAGCGCGGCAAAAATCAGGAGTCACCACGCCGCCCTCGCCTCCGCTCAGCCGCCAAACCTGGGCCGTGGAACCAATCAACAAATCATTCACGCTCTCCATCCACACAATCCGGTGGCAATCCTTGGCCGCCAGCGTCACCTGAATCGCATCCTCATCGCTGTCCCCAATCTGGAAATTGGCAAAATCATCCACCACGCTCCCCCACACCGTCTGTGGATTCGCCGCCGTCCCGGCCAGCCACAACCTCCCTTGGTGCATCGCCACAGCACTCGGCCACCCGCACCCTCCCCCAAACATCCCCCTGCTCCACACATCCGTCACCGCCCTCTCATACGGCAATCCGGCCCCCCCATACGTCTTATAACTCAACCTCAGCACCCTCCACTTCATCCCACCCATCTCTGCCGCCGTCCAAACCTGATCAACGCCTCTCCCCACGGCACCGGACAAAAAATTCACCATATCCATCCCCCCGCTGCGCCACCCGCACCACTTCCACTTCCTCGGCCAAAACCCATTCACCGTCACCTTGCTCTCGATCGTCTTGCCATCCTCCAAATCCCATACAGACTCGCCCCAACCGCCAAGACCAAAATACAACAACACCACACGCCCATCCTCCCTCTCCACACACCCGGCCAGCCCCAAAAAGGAACCCATCTTCTCAACCACCTTCCCATCCTCATACAAACACACACTCCCCATGGCAGCCTCCCCATCCGCCACATCCCCAGCACTCTCTCCGCACAACAACACAGCCCGGCCATCCCGCAACGGCATCACATGCCAGACAGCCTTCTTGCTCCCGGTCACCGTGCAGGCAGTCAAACTCTGCGCCACAGGATCATACACCGCGCATGCAACGCCATTCTTGCAGGGGCAAAGCAACACCCTCCCGCCATCCACCACAGCGGCCCTCCGGTAACTCCCGCTTGTAACTGCCAGCCCGGAATGCGCCACCTTCTCCAAACTTCCATCCGCAGGATCATACACATAAAAAGCCGTCGCCATATACGGAGTCAGCAGCACCCGCCCATCATCCAGCAACACCGCCTCGCCAAAAAAACCATCCCCAACCCCTTCCAAAAGCACCTCACTCTCCTCCCCACGATCCACATCCAGCACACAACACCTTGCCCCTCCGCTGGTCAAAAACGCCCGGCCATCCTTCAACACACATCCCCCCACCCATCCGCAGCCATCATCCCGTTCCGCGCCCACCTTGCGGCCCCCGCCGTCCACCCGGTCAAACACATAACAACAGGCATGGGCCTTCCCTGCCAGCAGCAGCCTCCCCCCATCCAGCTCCAGCACCGTCCCCCACACCTCCTCCCCGGAATCGCCAACCCCGGCAACCAGCCCCTCCGCCTCATAATCCCACGCATTCAGCCTCAACTCATGCCTGCCCCAGTTAGTCGCCGCGGGCTTATACTTCATCACCCGCAACTGCAAACGTGTAGGACGTTCACACGTGCCGCTGAACTCAAAATTCCGCCAATCCCCGTCCCATGACCAAAACCTGTGCAGCACCTCAAACTTATGAGGGCTCAAACTCTCATCCTCCGCATCCGCACCCATCAACTGAAACTCGCCCTGCCACCGCTGATCCTCATTCCCGTAACTCTTCAGCGTCCACGCCCCCTCATGGCACACGAACGCCCTCTGCGGCCCATCGCTGGAAGCCCACCACTCCTGCATGCTGTTAAACCCGCTCCCGAACCGGCTCACCACCCATCCGGGAAAGAAAAACTCTGGATAATCAGCCAAACTCTTGCTCCCCTTATAATCCGTCCTCCCGTAATACTGCTTATAACATGTCCATGTAACACGCACATCGCCGCTCACCGTCCACAACTCCTGCCCCGCCAAAACAATCGTACCCGCAGCGGACAAATCAGGAACGGCCTCGGGCGGATTACTCGTACCGGTCAACTCCGCGTAAGTCTGCGCCACCACCACTCGCTCCGCCATATGCTGAGTATAAAGAACACTCGTGCCAAACTCCTCTGAGCGGAACACATGGCGGTCAGCACCAAACGTCAACCCACCCGCATCACGCTCAACCCATGCCTCCCCATCCTTGGAAATCGCAAACTCCCTCGGACTCCGGTCAAACTCCATCACCGCCAGCCTCCAATCATCATCGCCATGCCTCTCCAGCCTCTGCGGAGCCACCCTCCCGCACACCACCCACACCACGTCATTGCACTGCACCCACCGCAGCTCCGGCAAATCCTGCTCCGTCCACGGACTCTCCAGCCGGGCGGCCAAACTCCCATCCAGCCGGAACACCTCCACAAACCCCGCTCCAAACACCACCATATACCGCCGCTCATCACTCACATCCATCCCCATCAGCCGCACCCGCCCGCAAGCGGCCCCTCCATCCACCGCACACATCCTCTCCGCGCCGGGCCGCCGCATCAGCCCGCCGAACGTATGCACCAGAAAATTCACAATCGTCTGCGCGCTCCGGCCATACCCATCCACATCATACCTTATCGCCCCCATGCGGTTCCACTCACCTCCGGTAAACGCCACCCTCATCCCGCTCATACAATCCCCCTCCTCCCCCACGGAGACACCGTTTCATCTCTCCCTCCCCGTCCCATATCCTGCAACCGCGCCCGGTACTGCGCCCTCATCTCCAGCAGCCTCACATCCGCTTGCAGCCGTCCCTCCAAATCCCCGCGCCCGGTAACGGTCAACGCGCACAGGCACGCCAGCTTGGCGGCCAGCAGCTCTCCATCCGCACAACACCACTCATGGGCGGCATCATCCGGCCTCACTAAATACACCACGCGCACCTCCCTCCCTTCCCCTGTCCAAAACAACCTCCCGTCAAACACGCACCACCCGGCCCCATCCACATCCACCACATCCACACAACCCTCCGGCAACGCCTCGCTCCGCACAAAACCGGGCAGCCGCAAATCCTCTTCACCCTCCAACTGCGCCACCCTCTTCGCCCACACAGGCTTCACCTCCTGCACAACATACTCCACGGCGCTCGGCCACATGGCTCGCAACACAGCCCCCACCTCCTCATCATCCAGCCCCGTCACAGGAGCCTTCCCCAGCTTGGCAAGGGCAAAATTAACCACATCCAACTGCTTCATAACATCATCAAAAAACTAAGCTGAAAACGGAGGGCGGCCCGCAGACCGCCCCCCGCCGCTCCACGGCAACAAACATTGCCCGGAAACAACTCCTTACTGTGCGCACAGCACCTTAACAAACCCCTTCTCCTCCAGACGCGTCGCCCCGCAGGCAAACTTCGCGCGGATCTGCAACGCCTCATCCAAATCATCCCGCACGGAAATCTTCACCTTAAAATCATTCCACAGCCCGAACTGGGCGCGGCTCTTCACCCATGCAAGGCACTCCCTCACCCCCTCGGACTTGGGCAGACGCTCCGTGCGGACAAACTTGAACCCCATAAACGTATCAACCTTCCCATCCACCAGAGCCTTCACGCTATTATAATCATAAGAAGTCACCTCCGTCGTGCTCAGCAAATTAAGAATCTGCGCGGAAGAACACGCAAACACAAGCTGATCCCCGGCGGCGGAACTATCCTCCGTCCACGCATCCGCCTCCTGAAACATCTGCAACGTCCGGCGCAGCTTAGCCAGCGTCAGGCCGCTTGCGGCCTTCGTGCCGGACTCCACATAATCCTTGGCAACAACTTGGTCAGCAGGAAAAGCCACAGCCGTCGTCCCGTCCTTACCCACAAAATTCTGCCCTAGAAACGCGGCAATCATCACATCATCCATCTTCCGGTTCGCCGCCATCCTCAACCCCTCCAGCGTCTTGCTCACCGGTAAATCCAAATCGCCAAGCTTCGTCGCGTCAAACTCGTCAAACCCTACCGCCTTGGTGAAAATGCGCGGACGCATGGAACGCCTCAACGTAGGAGCCTCATCAAGCGTGGTGCTCCCCATGCGCGTCGTCTTCTCCTTAAAATCAAGCACCCCGTACTGGTCAATAAACTTCACCTCCCCCTTGCAATCCCTGTCCACCGTCACCAGCTTCTCCAATGCGCTCACCTTCTGTTGCAGCAACACCCCCCACTTATTCGTGTACTTGACCTGATAATTATCGCTAATTGTAACTGCCATAATAATATAATAACTAACTGTTAATAACTCTTGTCCTTACTCGCTCTCCATGACCCTAAAACCCCATCAGGCGGTTATACTGCTCGTCGGCATACCTGTGATTGGCATGGTTCGGATTCATAAACGCCTCATGTAAAGGGTGGCTCGGATCATTCATCATCCTCTCCGCCTCCGCCTTCCCCCCGGCAGCCGCGCCCCCGGGCATGTTAAGCCCCTTGGCAGGCTCATCCTGCATCATCGCCCCCATCTGCGCCAGCAACCGGATCATCACCGGATTCGTGCCAATCACCGGATCATCCACCACGGCACGCACCTCCTCACCACTCACCCCGGTCATCTTGGCCAGCATCTCCAGCGCACTCACCGCACTCCTCACATGCGCCCCATAGCCATCTCCCCACAACCCCTCCAGCTCAGCCTTCACAGCGGCCACGCGCTCAGCCTCGGCGGCATCCGCCGCCCTCTGAGCCTCTGCGCTCCGGGTGGCAAACTCATGCACAATCCCCTCAAACGCCTCCTTCGGCACCCCCAGCTCCCAAGCCTTGCGGCCCAGCACCTCCACCGCCTCCGCATCCCACACCCCCTCCGGCAGCCCCTCCGGGGCAGCGGGCAAAAACTCATCGCCCGCAAACTCCTTATTCATCCCAAGAGCCTCCCTCCATGCCGTCATCGCCGCCTCATCCCCCAAATCATACCGCAGCACGGCGCCCGCTCCGGGCGCACCGCTTCCGCCATCTCCACTACTGTTGCCGCCGTCTCCTTCTCCTCCATCCCCGTCACCGTTTCCGGCCCCATCTCCACCAGCATTATCTCCGGCACCAGCCATCAGGCTTACCGGGCCACCGCCGCCATTTGCGCCCCCGTCACCAGCCTCCTCGCGCAAAAAACCATTCGCAACCAATTTACCAATAAACATAATAATTAATCTCTAGTCTTTAATACTTAATAAATCCACCAACGCCACCTCACGCATCCCCCTGTCTCGCTCCCGCCCGCCACGCTCAAACCTCACCCGTTCCACCCCCTGCGCCTGCTCGCCCAGACAACCCCGTGCCAGCTCCACCAACTCATGAACACTCCCCCACGCCAAATGCACATAAAACACGCGCCCCCCGTCCACCAGCCACCCCAGCAACACAACCTCCCCGCTCATCGCCGCCACACCTCCCGCATCCAGTACCCGTCTGCACTCCTCCCACAAACGCTCATGGCCGCCCGCATACCTCACCGCCCACTCATACCCGCTCATCCTTGGTAAAAAACCTGAAAAACTCCACGGCGGCGGGGTCGGTCAGGATAAAAGCCGGGTAGTCCGAGGCTGTAAAAATCCTGCGGCCTTTGGTCTCCGCATGGACGGCCTCAACGGTCAAAGACACCGCATCAATCATTGTATAGGCACCATCCTCCGCAAGGGTCAGGACATCTTTTCCCAGCCTTGCCCACACCTGCACCGCCTGCCAGTCCTCACCCAATCCCACCAGCGCAGCAACTACGGACTCCATTGCCGGAGCCTGTTCCGCTGGTATCTCGTCCTGCGTATAGCGCGCCGGAGGTCTATAACCGCCCTTGTCCTGATAAATGGCTGTCATGGTGAATTCCTGCCAGTTGCCGGGCTGCGGGAACTGAATTTGTATTTCTGCGTCGTTCATCATTAGAGAGGTATGTTAATGTCCACAAAATCAGCCGTTTCTTCGGTTTCAATACAGTTGCGGGATATCGCATCCAGACCATAGAAAACCGGATTAACATTTCCGGGCTGGTAATAGGTGTACTCTCCGGTTCCCGCATAAACGGAAACATCGCCAGCCGTATTATTCACCACATCAGCCACCCATTGAGAAACGCCAACCCCGGTTTCAAAATTGCTGACCCCCCGGCATGTGGCAATTTGATACAAATTATACCCCTGACCTCCGGTGAGCATGAGCCAGAGCGCGCCCGTATCCTCATACTTGGCAATATTGGCTACAGATTTCTGCTGGTAAATAACCTTGGCAATCGTCCACGGAACAGGCTCATTCTGACTGGCTGGGATGAAGCTGGTGGTGGTTTTCACCTGCCAGCCAGCCGCGGCTGTCAGCGCGTAAATCTCACGCACCTTTATTATATAACCGTTGCGCTGTGTGTCCCTGACATTGTCAAAAGTAATATCCAGAATTTCGCCGTGATTGTAAGCCAAACCGTTTGCCGGGATAATACTGTAAGAATCTATGGAAAGGTCGGGACGAATCGTCTTCCCGCCGCGGCCGATACCAAAGGACAACTTTGCGGCATTGGTAGCGCGCCAAAGGAAAGAGAACCCGGCGAAACTGGAATAATTCCATTGAGGATTACTCACCTCAAATCTCGCCTGAATGGTCGAATGAGTACCCTTGGGAACCTTAATACCAGCCAAATGGTAGGGAACTGTTTTGGTCACCGTCGAAGATCCTGACGCGGTAATGGCATCCGTATTGAGGAAAGCATTAGAGGTCAGGATGCCCGTCACGCCGGCCATGCCCGCGGCGTACAGGCGATTAACCGCTGACGTATCCGTTGCCGCTCCCACGGCCAGCGGAATGTTCACCCCTCCGTTGGCGTTGACGGTCCCTGTAAAAGTCCCGGACTCCGCCAGCAAACTCTTCAACGAGGCATCATCCCCCGGCTGAATGCCGTCCCGGGCAGACAATCCCGGGACGGCTCCCTTAAAAGTCTGAGTAACCAGCGCATGCTCATCAGACACCTCCACAGCATCCGTAGGAGCAACAAAACCGTATTGCCCCTCTTTGCTCGCCTCCAAAACAAGCAAGGGAGAAGCCCCATCAAAAACGGCATGAACGGTACAGGCCGTCGTACACGTCAGTACATACGCACACCCTTTAACGGTATCAACAATCATACAGCTCCCTCCTTGAAATACTCATCAATCGCCCCGGCAATCGCCACGCAAAGCGCGTCAACCCGCTCCTCCAGCCTGTCGCAATCCGTTACATGAGAAGACGCAAACGCAGGCTCCAACATCAACGCCGGCATCCGAGTATCCTTAAAATAATAATACCCCCTGTCACTCTTACACTTGATCGGCTTCAAACCGCGATCAGGGAGCCTCAGCACATCACACATCGCCGCCTGTATCAGTTCAGCCGCTTTCTTCCCGTTCTTGGAGGCGTACCAATACAACGTTTCCGTCCCTCCAATTCCTGTATCTGCACCATTGAAGTGAAACTCTACGGCCAAATCCGCGCCAACGGCATTACACCTCCGGGCCGCGTAAATCGGTGTCGTTCCCCCAGCCTCAGACCGGTTGCACACCACAGCCTCATAACCCAGCCGCTCCAACTCATCCTTCACCTTGCCAATATGGGCCGTCCAGAAAGAAAACTCTGAATGCTTCCGGTTCGTCATTACAGCCCCGCCATCCTGCGGGCTATGCCCGATACTCAATGCTACTCTCATCATCTACTTATTCTTGCTTATAAACTGTTCATTCGCCTCTACTACAAACTGACACGAACTGCACTTATGCTCGGCCTCCCGACGCGCCTCCCGCTCCTTCTCCAACTCCGCCTGCAACTTCTCATTCTTCTTCGTCTCCCTCCAAAGGAAAATCGACATCACGCTCACCACACTCGCCGGAGTCATCAAACTATCAATCGTCGGGGTAGAAGTAACGGCATTCGCCACCGTCAGCATCGCCGCGCCAAGAACGGAACAGCTCGTCAGGGAACCGGTCATCTTACTTATCCTGTTTAACTACGGGAGAAACATCACTCACGGGCTGAACCTGTGAAAAACTCACACGCCCCGGCTCCAGCACCAGACAGGCCCCATCCTTGCACACCTCAGCCCGGTCTGGCGTCACATTCACGGAATGCCCACAACCGGACAGAGACATTCCCAAGCCGCCAAGGATAGCCCCGGCAATAACTGCTCCGGCGGCATACAGGGCCTTTTCCCACCAGCTAGACTTGCCGGCAGCCTTAATACCGAGATAGTCACGGACATCCCCCAGCGCATGCCTGCCAATAATGGGCAGGGCTTGCTGCGCCAATCGCACAAACGCGGACCGCTGTGAATCGGTTAAATCTTCCCAGGACTTCCAGCCGCCGCCGTTATCCTCGGAAACTACCCTGTAAAAATCCTTGGCTATCGCCTCGGCATGATTGCATTCTTTATCATTAATCATATCACTTCTTCTATCTTCAATCTGATCTCCGCCTTCTGCCACCTCCGCCACGGCAGGCCGTTTCGGCCCCTTCCCCGTACTCTTGCCAATCCCTCTCCTGTACCGTCTCTTCATTACTCGCCCTCCTCTCTACCCTTATCCTTCGGCAGCATCTCCAGCCACAACACCACCTCCCGGTGAGCATCCCGCCTCATCGCATCCAAAGGATCAAACAACCTCTCCCCATCCTGCTTCTGAAAACACGGCAAATCTGTCTGAAAAAACTCCTTCATCCACTCCAGCACCACCTTCCACTCCTCGCTCCGCAACAACAACCTCTTGGCCTTCCACCTCCGCGCAAACAAATCTAACAACTCCTTCTCTTTATCTACATTATAACTAATCATAAAACGTACTGCTCATAAATCAACTACGCCGCTCCACCCTGAGCCTCCGCCGCCATCTTGGCAGCCGCAGCCTCATCCTTCATCACAGCCGCGCCCGCCTGACGCAGCCTCAACTCATCCTCATCCATCACCGCCGCACTCTTCCGCCGCCTCATGTCCTCCACCTCAATATTCCCCCTGATACTATCCTCAGACACGCCAAGAGACCGCAGCCGCGCTCTCATGCCACGATCCACATCCAAATGATCCAGCAAACCGGGAACCGCCTCACCCAACTCCACCGCCTCCCTCAACGCGGCAGCAAAAGCATCGCTCTCAATCCGCTTCAGCACCAACGCAACCTTATTATTATACGTCACCCCCGGATTCTTCAGCGCAGTCCCCACAACAGCCCCATTCCTAATCACATCCTCTCTCACGCAATCAGGCGGATCTGGAAAAACCCCAGCCCTGTACAGCACCATAAACACCCTGTCCAGCGTCGGCTGCACATCATAGGCAAACTGCACGAAAGACGGAAAAAACTGCAACAAATACTGATTCTCGCGCGCCATCACCTCCGTCGCCGTGGGAAACCCCTTCTTACCCTCATCATACGCAAACAGCTCCAGCATCGGCACCAAAAACGCATCCTTAATCCGCTGCTCCCTATCCGCAAGCTGCTTATAAGAAAGACTCACATCCCCCACAGCCGCCCACTCCTTCGGCAACAACACTCCGCCATCCTGCAACAAATCCGGATCAACCAACGTCTTCCCGCCAGCCCGCAAATCAACCTCTCCCACCAGCTTTGCCGCCGTCAAAATCCGGGGATCTATCGCCACACGCCGCGCCTTCTCCAAATCCTTCTCAATCTCCTCCACCCCCCTCACCTCGCCCTCCACATCCTGCCACGGAGCAAACCCGAAAAAACTTGTCCCATTCATCTTCCAGCGCGTCGCCATATACGGCATCTCCCACTCCATCTCCCGCCGCATCACCCTCTTCCCCTGCTGATCCACATAAAAACTCTCCCAGCCGCGGCCCATCTTCGGCTTCTTCGCCCGCCGCACCACATGCAGCACCACCCACTTCTTCTCATACATACCGGCCCCTCCCTGATGATAATCCGCCGCCATCCCCTCACTCAAAGCCGCCTTGCCAAACAAATCCGCCACATCATAAGCAGACAACAGCATCTCCCTCACAAACACCACCACCCGGCCCTCGTCATCCACCTCCCCGCAAACCTGTTCCGGGGAAATCGCCTTAAACAACAACCTCACGCTCCTGCCCGGCCCGCAATACAAACTCCCCGTCCCCATGCCGACACGATCAAGAAAACACTCGTAAATCTCGGAATAAAAATTGCTCCGCGTCAGCTCCATCAAAGCAATATCGGAACACTTGCCATACCATGCGTTAGCCTCCTCCACATCCTCCTCCGCTACATCTCCGGGCCTCGCGATCCACTTGAACCACGGCTCATGGCTCGTCACAATATGGCTCATATGCGCTCCGGCCAGCCGGGCACAGGCCATCCTGGCCGCCCCATTCCGCACCCTGCCCACAAAATCGGACGGACGAAACCTTAAATCATCCACCCTGTTCGGCAGCAAATACCAGCGGGCAAACTGCCACGTCTTTGCAAGCTCATCCCGTTGCTTCCTCAACCCGTTATACAGGCGCACCAGCTCATCCGCCTCATCCTGACGGCTCATCCCAACGTCTCCCGTTTACCACTAGCCGCGCCTCCATGCTGCCTCTCTACCTCACTCGCAAGCAGGGTTGATGCCCTGCCTCGCCGTCTGCGTTGCTCCTCCAGTAAACTGCGCTTCGCCGCATGTTCGCTCTCCCCGGCACTCACCGTCTCCACCTTCGGAGCCTGAACGGGAGGAGCTTCACCCTTCATATTCTTCTTGAAACCCATACCCCACTCATACCACGGAAAAACAAAAACGCATCTAATCATTCAATTAGATACCCACACAACACGCAAACCATCAACAACAAACACACAAAAAAATCAATCCATCCTCGCCAATCCTCCGCTCCTGTTCCCTCCGCCCCAATCATCATCCTCATCCAGCCATCCGCCAGACTCCTCACGGCTAACAAAACCGCTCGCACGTGACACCAGCCCCTTCTTCAACGCCTCGCCCAGCGTCCTCAACGCATCAGCCCCATGAGACGCCTCGTTATGCTCCGGCACATCATGGCTCACCCCATCCTCCAGCACCGTCTTCTTGCGGTAAGCGGCAATGCAATCCACCCCGCTCAACAACTTCACATCACCCTCGCCCCGGCACTCCTTCAGACAATCCTCATGAAACACCGCATTCTTCAACATCGTCCTCACGGCATCAATCCCCATCCACACGCGCGGAATCCTCGGCACCCTCACCAGCCGCCCTCCAATCCCGGTATTCCGAAAAAGAGACATAGGATCACCGCCCCAATTCCTCCGGTTACCGTCATGCGGAAACAAATGCTCATCAAAACTCATCCCCAACTCGCGCTCCCACAAACGAATCACCTCGGCATACTCCGTCATCCCCAACCCGCTGGACTGGTAAAACTTCAGCAGCCGCACCTCATACCCTACCACCTGCGCCGCCCAAATAGCCGTACTATCGTTCAACCCTAAATCCCATGCGGAAACTAACGGAAACCCCGGCTCCACGGCAAACGCCGCCCCCACGCGCCCCTGCGCCCGCAACCTGTGCATCACGGCACCATAAATCGCCCCCGACACATGCGGCCACAACGCCTCCTCTGGCGTACTCGGGTACTCCTGCTTCATCAACTCTCCCTGCGTCTGCTTCATGTGGCTGTACCACACCATCTGCTCCTGACTCAGGCTGATACCCTTCTCCCTCAACTCGTCAAAATACGCCCTGTCCTCATCCAGCACATCATACCCCTCTCCGGCCAGCGTATAACCGGCATCCTCAAACCACGGGAAAAAGAAAAACTTCCACTGCACATTAGAAAGCCTCTTCCCCGTCAAATCCAGCGCCCCCTTCATAATCTCATAATTCAGCCCGGTTCTGCCCCCTTCATGCGTTGACTCGTTAAACAAAAACCCGTCGCTCGGCACCGTATTAAACGCCCCGGACAATATTTCCGCAGCCTTGGCTGGAAAATGGCACGCCGTACTCCCAAACTCCGTCAGCCAAAGCAAATCCAATGTGCCGCCGCGCAAACTGGCCCCGGAATAAATATCGCTCCCATTGGCAAACCTCAGCTCACGGTCATTAGCATACACCGGCACCAGCCCTTTGCTCTTCACCAGCTTGCCAGTCCTCTCCTTAATCATCCGGCCCAGCCTCGCCAGCCACAAATCCTCATCAGTCGCATGTGCAGGCACATAATCCAGCCTGTCCCATGCAAACCTGATCTTGCCCAGCTTATTCTCGGCATCCGGCAAAGACTTATCCACAATCCCGGCATGGAACCCATCAACAAACAACATGCAATCCAACGCCAGCATCGCAAGATAAGTGCTGATCCCCATCTGGCGGCTCTTCAAAATAGCATTGCGGTGATGCAGCCCCCGGTGCAACTTGCGCTGTACCCTGTTCATGCGGAACCGCACCACCTTATCCCCACCCTTCACCATCTTGCTCTCCACCCAATACAAATGATTAAGCCGCCACTCCCTGTCTCCAAGCACCTCCGCAAACCTGCCCAACACGGCATCATCCATACCATTAATGGGAGGGAAAAAACCTCTACTCGCCATCTGTCACCGTCTCACTATTGCCGCCCACCTTCAAACTCTGATCACCCAACAACCCGAAAATAGCCTCCGCCAACGTAGGGCCCCCAACATGCACCTCAGACGGCGCATTATGCCCGGCCATCTCATTATCAATCTTAATCGCAGTCATCACCTCCTGCACAGTAGGGACGGAATCAAACAGCCCCAAATCCACGCCCACCTCCCCGCGCACCAGCTTCGCCAAAAACCTCCTCTTCTCCTTTGCGCTCAGGGCATACCCATCATCAAGCTCTGCTCTCAACCTCTTCAGCTCCTCCTGAATGTGCGGCTCCCTCATCTTGCGGCTCGCTCCTGCGCTCGCGCTCGCATCATCACCGGGATTCCACACAACCGCATAAGCCGCGCGGGGAGTAAAACTCTCCCACACAACCATCTTGCAAAACTCATCTTCCTTATCGCTTAACTTCTTCATCTTGCATCCTTAACCTTAATCTTGCAAACCTGCCCTCTATCACCCTCCTCCCCTCCGCGCTCGCCGCATACGTCACGCAGGGCCTCTGCCCCTTGACCTCCAGCAGCCCCATCCTCCGCAACCTTGCCAGCGCATTGGAAACAGACTGGCTATTCCGCGCCCGGCACCACGCCACTACCCCTCTGCACTCAACCTCTCCCAGCTCCCCCACCGCCATCAGAACCAGAAAATCCAGCGGCGTCATCTCCAGCTCCCCAAAACACACCGCTCTCACCGTCGCCGCCACCAAACGATACATCTTCATCGCCGTTGTGGCAACGGCCTGAACGGGCGGCCCTCCACATGGCCGCATCCTCCTCCGTTCAAACCATCACATACGCATTAACGCTTCAACCGCCCGCCACTTCAGGCAACCTCAACCTCCACCCCGAACACCCCGGCCACAATCGTCTTGTACCGGTCAATGCCCGTCTCCGTAGGCTGAACCTGAATATATCCGTTATCAGACTTCACATACTCCAGCAAGCCCAAATCAATCAGAGCATGCGCATCACGGATAAACAGCGTATTCCACGGCTGACGGAACAAACACCACTTCTCGCACACCTCCACCAGCAGCTTCAGCCGTTCCCCGTGGTACTTCTTGCCCTGCCGTGCCTGTCGCCGTCCAACACGTCCCATACCCGGCGCGCTAATAACCTCGCGCCGGTCGGCATCATCACAACAACACGCCTCATCAGGCTCACAGCACGGATCACAGCACGGCTCACAAACCATGCTATCGCCATACATCCGCACAACATCCTCCTGTGTTGCCTTCATGTCCTCACTCTTCCCCGCCTTGCTCTTATTTACTGTCTTTTTAGTCATAATATATTTATATTATTATGTTTCTTGTCTTTGTTTTTTCCGGAACACCCGTTCCGGGAAATCTGTCACGCACGCCGGAAACTCCGCCAACCACACCACCTGACCCCGCCGCGATTCTCACTCCTCCGCTGGATCACACGATCCTTCACGCTATCCGGCATAAACTGATTAAAATCCTCCTGCGTCCAATTAGCCACAATCACAGTATCTAACTCCGCGTTATATCGTGCATTCACCACCTCCTCAAAAAAATCCAGACTCAAATCCCTGCCTTCCCCCTTGTACCCAATACCACGCTGAAACTCATCCAGCACCAGCAAACTCTTGCGCCGATGCCCTATCTGTACGGCAAAATCACGCTCAAAACTGCCTCCCAGCCCAATCTTCGCCAGCCTCTCCCGGTACAGGCCATCCCCGCTGAAATACCATGCCCTCTCATACCCGCAATCCCGCGCCAGCTTGCAGGCGGACAACGTCTTGCCCGTACCTCTCAGGCCAAGCACCACGGCCAGCATCCCCTTCCCGGCCATCCCCAGCAGCCAAGCCCTCAACATCCCGGCCTTGCGTTCCGCATCCACGTCCTCCACGGATGCAAACGGAAGCTTCAGCTTGCAATACTGTTCCGGCCAGCCCCACATCTTCAGCCGCTTCAACTTGCGGGAAAACACCACATCGGCATCATCAAACATCGTCGGCTCCGCCTCTGCCACATCATTCTCCACATGCAGCGCAATCCGGGACAACACATCATCTAAATCATCATTCATCATTAAAACCCTTCTGCATCAATCACAATATCCTCTCTCACTCCCTGACCTGCGGCCCGGCCACGGCCCTTCTGTTCCTCCCGCAACCGCTCCTTCTGCCACTTCCGCGCATTCTCTTGCAGCCAAACCTTCGCCTTATACCTCCAATTCTTCAGCAACCCGCCTCCCGCAGTCCTCCCGTCCTTGTAATGCTCGTAAAAATCCGTCGCCAGCATCCTCACACGCTCATCTTCCCGTTCTGAGTAATGCAAACCATTCCTCATCTCGGCCAGCACCTCCTCCACACTCCCCGGCACGTCAAAAGCATACACGCCCGCACACCGCTTCGGCCTTTTTGGCACTACCCCGGCCACCTCTTCCTTAAACGGCAACTCACTAGCTCTGAAAACATTAACACTACTTAACATCTCGGCTATCACACCGCCGCGAGAATCTGAAACACCTCCTGATTCGTCAGAATCAGGCACTTGCGGAGGCGCAGCCTCACCATGATTCACCCCGGAATTCTCCAAATCACCGCCCAAATGGCCCTCCCCCGCACGCGCGCGGCCACGCGCGGATAGGTGCGGGGGTGTGGGGGAAGAATGGGGGGGTGCGGGGG
>OGZD01000441.1_pt1 | contig 45584 bp, 40 predicted proteins | sample 1576701 | NCBI WGS metagenome assembly OGZD01 (sample SAMEA3541487, study PRJEB24748) | human gut metagenome | biome: human gut; feature: human-associated habitat; material: faeces | place: China | collected 2012
TTAAGTGCTGTAAACATTGAGTTTATCTTGATAAAAAAATTGACAAATAAGGAGGAGTAATAGTATGAAAAACTTTTTAAAAAGTGTATATTTTACTTATTTTTTAGTAAGTTCTTTAATTTTAGCTCAAGATATTGATGTAAATGCTATAAGAACTGTTGATGGGAGAGCTAAAACAATAATGGAATATTTGCATGATGATACTAGATTAGTTGCTACAAAAGTTTTTGATAATGTATATTGCATAGGAAGTGCCAGTGTTGTTGCTTGGGCAATTACAACTTCAGATGGAATAATTCTTATAGATTCAATGTGGGATGATAAAGATGCCCAAATGATAGAAGAAAGTTTTATAAAATTAGGATTAAATCCTAACGATTTAAAATATATAATTATAACTCATGGACATGGAGACCACTATGGTGGAGCTAATTATCTAAGAGAAAAATATGGTGCAAAAACTATTTTAACAAAAGTAGATACTGATTTAATGTATAATTTAAATACAGGAGCCAACTCTCCACGTTCTCCAAAAACTAAGATAGATATTTTTGCTAAAGATCAGGATAAAATTGTTTTAGGAGATACTGAAATAATATTAGTAGAAACTCCAGGGCATACAGCAGGTTGTTTATCTGTTATCTTCCCAGCAAAAGATAAAGGAAAAGAGCTTGTAGCAATGTTATGGGGTGGAACTGGAATTCCAAAAGATAAAGAGTTACAAATTAAATATAAAGAGTCTGCTGAATATTTTTCAAAACTATCTCAAGAAAAAAATGCCTCTGTATTTTTAACAGCTCATCTATTTGCTGATGAAGGTTATGAGAAGTTAGCTCTTATAAATAGTTCAAATTATGATGGAAAAAATCCTTTTGTCTTCACTCAAGAGGAGTTAAAAAAATATTTTGATGATTTAATTTCAAAAGCTGATGAAACAATAATAAATAATTAAAATATAAACCTTAATAACTTATAATATATATTGGAATGTAATATTTAATTTAGTAAAATAAAGATAGGGAATTACTAAAATACAAGAGTAGTTTTTTATCTGATTAATATAACATTATAAGTTAGAGAGGTGAGAAATATTATTAATTCATTAGGTTATGATATTTGTTATACAGCTAGAAAAATTTATCAATTTTTAACAAAAGAGTTTAAAGATTTTGATATAACCCCAGAACAATTTGTGGTTTTAGTAAAATTATCTGAAGAAAATGGAATTTCACAGATGGAACTAGCTAATAGACTGGATAAAGATAAAATAATGTTAAAGCTATGGGTGATAATCTGAGTAAAAAAGGATATTTAATAAAAAAAGAGAATAAAACCGATAAAAGAGCTTATTCTCTATATCTTACAGAAAAAGCCAAAGCTACTATTCCTAAAATAAAAAAGTATGAAGAGGAATTTTTAAAGTCATTAACTTTAGGAATAGAATTAGAAGAAGCAAAAATAGTGGATGAAATTTTAAAAAAAATCTGTAAAAATATTTCTAAATAATAATATAAAATAACTGCTAAGTCAATAAATTAATTTAAGAAAACTCAAGAAGCTATTAGTCGCTCTTGAGTTTTTTAGTTTAAATTATTTTATTTAAAATATATCTTTTTTGAAGACCTGTATTAAGAATTAAAGTATTTTCTTTAATAGTATAATTAACTTTTAGTGAAATTCCTTTTTCACACTTTAAAGAATAATATTTTATCTCTTTCTTATTTACCTCTCTCTCCTCATCATAAGTCATATCAGCCTCAAAATTCTTTTCTGGGATTCCTAAAAAATTTCTTAATTGGATAATCCCATCTGGATAAGTTTCTAAATTTAAAAATTTATCTATAAACTCTCTTCCAATTTGTTCAAAATTTTCATCCTCTATATGGATATAAGCATCTGTTCTTTTTGTATATGGGACAATCATTTTATTGATAAACCCTAGAGTTATATGGGCATCAGCTCCAATTAATTTTAAAAGTTTTATAATTTTATCATCAGAACTTCCACCTAAAGTTGTCAAAATAATCTCTGGGATAATAAATTTTATCTTATGATAATTTTCTAAAATGATATCTTTAGTTTTTTCATTTACAATTAAAACACCAGTTTTATTTTGAAAATATATCCACGAAGCTTTCTTATCATATAAATCTAATTTATAATTAAATTTTTGAGTATTCTCTTTTAAAAACTCATCTATACTATCAATATTACTATGTTCATAGAGAGTGATAAATTTAAAATAATCAAACTTTTCTATATCTTTAGGTGTTATTATTCCTTTGACTTGTATATCATTAGCTATATATTCCTTACTAGAAATTACAAGAACATTTTTCATATACTCATCTTGTAAACCATTAAAAAAATATTTTTTAGCTTTATCTAAAAGAGAGATATTATTTTTCATATTACTAGTAAAATAGAGGAAAACTAAATACTCCACTTCACTATCTATAAGTATATTTTGTATTTCTTGGGTAAAATTTTCAAATGTTAAAAGAGCTATTTTTTTTCTTTTCATTTTTCTTCCTTCTATATATATGATTTGCTCCCTATATTTTAACATTTTTTCTTTTAAAATAAAACTTTAATTTTTTAAAGAATAAACTTTAACTACATTAGCTTCTCCAACTATTGTAAGAAAGTTTTGCTCCTCAGTAAAATTAACTAAGCTTGTAAAAACTTTTTCTCCGTTGTTGATGTATATCTCTACAACATTTTTATCTCTGATTATTCTAAAATCTGTATCATCACTTAAAGTGTAATTTACTACTCTCTTTGTTCCAAATATTTCAAGAGATTCAAAATTATTAACTGCTCCACTTCTATCAAAGATTATCCTCTTATCTTGAGAACTATAAGTTAGTTTTAATCCTTTTTTCTCCTTATCTCCAATTACAATTTCAAAATCTTTATCACAATTCAATTTAAACTCTACATCATAAACTTTATCTACCATTTCAATTTGAAATTCAGTATCCACCTTTTTATATATTTCTAAATTTTTTCTATACTTATTAAATTCTTCCACAGGATACATATATAATTTATCATCTATTATTTTTAATTCACGAGGAAGAGTCATCACTCCTGTCCAATCTTCCTCTGGGAAAGGGTGATGATTTACAAGCCAAGCTATCATTATTCTTCTTCCTTTATTATCTTTAAAAGTTTGAGGAGCATATAATTCAAAACCATTATCTAATACTTGAAACTCTTTATGAGTAAGTTTTCCTGTTTCATAGTCAAAATCTCCCATATAGTAACCTGCAAGATGTTCCTGTCCCTCTTTTCCTATTCCTTGTGGACTAAATACTAATATAGATTTTCCATCTAATTCAAAAAAATCTGGACATTCCCACATAAATCCCATATTTTCTTCATAAATCTCATTAACAAATTTCCAGTTTTTAAAATCTTCACTTTGATAGAATAGAACTCTTCCTTTATTGTCCTTTTTTCCCCCTAATACCATATAGTATTTTCCATTTTTTCCCCATATTTTAGGGTCTCTAAAATGAGCTGTACAATATCCCTCTGGAGCAACTATCTTAGGTTCAGATAATTTTTCAAAAGTAAATCCATCTTTTGATTTAGCAAAAAGTTGTGTAGATATTAAATCATTCTCTCCTACTGTTACAGTATTTCCATACTCATTTATTTTTTTTGTAGTCATTATTACCCCAGTATAAGCAAGATATAATTCATCATCTTTTACAAATCCACTTCCAGAAAAACAACCATCTATATCTTCAGGAATATCTGGAGAGATAGCATAAGGGAGATGCTCCCAATTAAATAGGTCATCACTTGTAGCATGTCCCCAAGTCATATTTCCCCAATACTGATTTTCAGGATTATGTTGATAGAATAGATGATATTTTCCCTTGTAATAACAAAGCCCATTAGGGTCATTCATCCAATTTTTTATAGGTGTAAAATGAAATAGTGGTCTTTTATTCATATTATAAAACTCCTTTTTTATTATTTTAACTAAAAAAGGGTAATAAATTAAAATTTAATCTATAACCCTTTTTATATTAAGAGAATTGAGTGTTTTTACATAACAAATTAATTTTTTATTTTGCTTTTAAGATATAGATTGTTGAATCAAAATCATTAGATTTTCTAGTTCCATCAAGCACTTGTCCAGAAGATGGGTCAGTAGTTAAAAGTCCTAGATTCATTAGTTCATCTCCATAACAATTTTGAGTAGCTACCTCTTTTGGATTATTGAAGTTAGCTATTGTATAATTAAACTCTGGATTTAATCCTTGTAGTTTTACTCTTCTATATGCACAGTTTACATCATTAAGTACTTTATAATATCCTACTAAAGCAGTTTTTTGATCTTTAGAAACAACCATCCAAGAAACAATATTACTTGTAAATGGACTAAGTAGACGATAGAAAGTACCAAATTGGAAGATTTCTCTATACTCTTTGAAAAACTCTACTTGTTCACGAACTTTTCTATGTTCCTCTTCACTTAGTTTACTCATATCTAGCTCATATCCAAAAGCTCCAAAGAAAGCTACATTAGCACGAGTTTCAATAGGAGTCATACGTTGTAATTGGTGGTTAGGAGTAACAGAAACATGTGCTCCCATAGAAGAAACAGGGTAAATCATTGATGTACCATATTGAATTTTTAATCTTTCAATAGCATCAGTATCATCACTTGTCCAACATTGAGGAGCATAATAAAGCATAGCAGCATCAAATCTTGCTCCACCACTTGAGCATGATTCAAATAAAATATGAGGGAACTCTTTAGTTAATCTATCATATAAATCATATACTCCTAAAACATATCTGTGGAAGACTTCTCCTTGTCTTTCAGGTGGAAGAGCTACAGAGTAACACTCAGTTAAACAACGATTCATATCCCATTTGATATATGATATTTTAGAGTTTCTAATAACTTCTGCCATCATATTGTAGATATAATCTACAACTTCTTTTCTAGAATAGTCTAAAACAAATTGATTTCTTCCATGAGATTGATTACGTCCAGGAACATGTAAAATCCAATCTGGATATTTACGGAAAAGATCACTATTTTTATTTACCATTTCAGGTTCAAACCATAATCCAAATTTCATTCCAAGCTCTTCTATTTTATGAGATAATCCCTCTACCCCATCTTGAAGTTTTTCTCTATTAGAGAACCAATCTCCTAATCCTTGGTGGTCATCATTTCTAGTTCCAAACCAACCATCGTCTAGTACAAATAACTCTATTCCATCTTCTTTTGCTGCTCTAGCAATATTTAAGATTTTTTCATCATCAAAGTCAAAGTATGTTCCTTCCCAGTTATTAACTAGTATAGGTCTAACTTTATCTCTCCACTCTCCTCTTGCAAGTCTTTTTCCAAAAAGATTATGGAAAGTTTGGCTCATTGTATTTAAACCAGAATCTGAGTAAACAATTACAGCTTCTGGAGTTTGAAACTCCTCTTTAGAGTCTAAATGCCAAGTAAAGCCAAAAGGATTTATTCCCATAGAAACACGAGAAACATCATAAGTATCTACTTCAATTTGTGCTAAAAAATTTCCACTATATACTAGAGAAAAACCAATAGCTTCTCCTAAAGTTTCAGTTGTTTCAGGACGTTTTAAAGCTATAAAAGGATTTTGATTATTACTTGATATTCCTTTAGTACTGCTTATAGCTTGTATTCCCATTTCTAATTTACGAGTTTTTATATAACGCTCTCTTGACCAAGCACCTGAAAGGTGTATCCATTCATAGTCATAATCTGGTAAATCTAAGTTTAAGCTAAGAGCTCTAGTCAAGTCTACTGCTTTTTCTCCTTTGTTTTCAAATCTAGCATTTCTAGTGATAGCATCATAATCTTTAAAAATTGTATAAGATAGAGTAAGCTCAACTTCAGTTAATTTATCTTTTAAAAGTACCTCTAATGTCATAGCTTCTTCATCAGATTCTACATAAGTTGCTGGTAATCCTTTTAAAGATTTTTTTCCTTTAAATATATTGTGAGATACATATTCAAACTCTGTTATTGTACTTCCATTTTCTTGTTTGATTTCAAAAGCTGGGTATCTATAATCAGTAGTTCCATAGCAAGGATACTCTTGTTTTAGATGCTCTAATGAAAAAGAGTAATCTTTTTCATACATATATTGAGTCATAGGACGATTTTTACTTTCAATAAGATGTCCAAAATCATCTCTATGTCTTATTTTTTTTCCAAAATATAGTTGTCCTAGTTGTCCATTTCTTAAAACTTTAATAACATAACTAATATTATTATTAAAAATATGGAACTCTTTAGTTTGCTCATTAAAAATAATATTCATTGTATTCTCCTTTATTTAAATAAAATTTAGTTATTTACAGATTCAAGTATAATATTTTTATCTTCTGTTTTAGTTTCATGAGTAGATTTACAATTTAGTTGAGCTACTTTCTCTCTTACTTCATATAATACTTTTCCATTTAATTTATAACCTTTAATATAGATGAATAAACTTATTAAAATAAAAATCATAGATGGAATAAATACTAGTAAACGTAACCCTGTTATTGTTAAAGTTGATTGTTGAGGTAGTGTAGGGTCGTATTTTAAGAAAGTAAGTGCCAATCCTGTCATAAGTCCACATACTGCTCCAGATGTTTTTACTAGGAAAGTTTGAGCAGAACAAATAATACTTTCATTTCTCATTCCAAATTTTAATTGATTGTAGTCAATTACATCAGCAACTAAAACAGTTATAGTTCCAATGATTAATCCAGCTCCTATTTTCATCATAACCATAGCAACAGCTAATAAAACAGCACTTGCTGGCATAAATAAAGCTGAAAAACCTAAAATTGATAATCCTAATACAGGAACTAAGCAAGCTATCTTATAAGTTGTATCACGACCAAATTTCTTAGCAACAAATGGGAATATTAAAAGTCCAATCATCTCGGCTAATTGACAAGCACTATATATAGAAAATAGATTTTGATTTCCAGCAACGTATTTTAAGTAATAAATCATGAAACTTCCATATCCACCATTAAATAATTGGTAAGCTAACATAAGACCTATGTATGATTTTAGATGTTCATTTTGAGTTAATATAGTCCACATATGTTTTAAATTAATTTTCTCATTAGATGAAGCTGAACTATTTTCTTTAACATTAAAAATTGTTATAGCAATAAAAGTAATATAGATTATAGCAATTAAAATTGCTCCAGCTGTATACCCAAATTTAGCATTATCTGTAAAGCCAAAGATATTATTTAAAAAGTAGATTAAATGGAAACTAATAATTCCCATAATTAAATATGAAGAACTTGCAAAAATTCTAGGGATAACTCCTATTTGTTCACGCTCATGAGGGTCATCAGTTAAATTTGGTAACCAAGCCCAATAAGGAATATCTAACATTGTATAAGTCATACCATATAAAATATAAACTATACTGATATAAACATAAAGCATCTTTCCTTCTAAACCAAAAGTATAAAACATTCCAACAAATGTAACGGCATTTAAAATTGTTCCAATAGAAATCCAAGTACGGAATTTTCCAAACTTGTTATGTGTATTATCAACTATCATTCCCATTACTGGGTCATTGATAGCATCCCAAATTCTAGCCACGAAGAATAATGAACCAACAAAAGCTGGAGAAAGATATAGAACATCTGTAAAATAAATCATTAAAAATACCCCAACATATGCTAAAATTATATCTTTTCCAAAAGCTCCTATACCGAAAGAATATTTTTCTCTAAATGATAAAGCCATAAAATAAACCTCCAAAAATAAAAAAATAACGATTTTAGTTAACTAAGATAGATTTGTGCACGTATATCTCATAAATCAATTATAAAATAGAGAATTAAAAAATAAAATATTATTTTGTTTGATAAAACAGTTAAAATGTTGTTTTAAAAAAATAAAATCAACATAAAAAACGTTAAATGTTCTATTATAGAATAATAAACGAGAAAAAAACATAGTACTTGCAATTAAATATTTTATATGATATCTTTAATAATAAAAACTTTATTTGGAGGTAAAATGGAAAAAGCTTGTATGTTACAATTGAAAAGAGAGAGCCTAAAAAAATTAGAGTTAAAATTTTGTGGCTATAGTGAATGTGAATCTTTACATAGCTTTGGACCAGCTTCTAGACCCACTTATATACTACATATTGTTTTAGAGGGCAAGGGAATATTTGTAGTGGATAATAAAAAATATTTTTTAGAGAAGGGACAGGGGTTTATAATAGAGCCTAATATAGTAACTTTTTATCAAGCAGATGCTAAAAATCCTTGGAAATATTTTTGGATTGGTTTTGATGGAGAGGGAGCAGAGAAATATTTAAGAGAACTTGGAATTATTCAACATAAACCAATTTTTAGAACTGATAAATTAGATGAGCTTTTTTCTCTGTTAAAGGAGATGTTGAAACGAAAAAATTTAACATTAGCTGAAGAACTTAAACTCCAAGGATTATTTTACGAATTTTTCTCTCTTATTGTAGAAGAAAATTCAATAGAAGAGAAAGATGAAAAAAATGAATTAAATCCATATGTTGATAAAATTATAACATATATTAAAAATAATTATTGGGATGATATAAATGTCAATAATATTATTGAATATGTTGGCTTAAATAGAAGTTATCTATCCACTTTATTTAAGAAAAATATGGGGATAACAATTCAAGAATACCTAACTGTTTTTAGATTATCTAGAGCTAATGAATTACTAGATATAACAAATGAAAGTATAGAAAATGTTGCTAATAGTTGTGGCTATAAAGACCCACTAGTCTTTACAAAAGCTTATAAGAAAAAATATGGAGTAACACCTACTCAGCATAGAAAAAAAGATAGAAAAGAGGCAAAAGAGAATTTAATTAAGTATGGAAAGAGGATTCAAGGTTAATTTTTCTTATGTTTTAGTTTACTAATTTTGATTTTTATTATATAATAATATCTGTAATATTAATTTAATAAATAGTAGGAGGATTTAGTATGATTAAATTAATTGGAGTCCTATTAATATTAATAGGATTTACTTTAAAGTTGGATACTATCGCAGTAGTTTTACTTGCTGGAGTAGCTACTGGGCTTGTATCATCAATGGATTTTATGGAAATTTTAAATGTTTTAGGAAGTGCTTTTGTATCAACTAGATATATGACACTTTTACTTTTAACTTTAGCTACTGTTGGTATATTAGAGAGAAATGGACTTAGAGAAAGAGCAGCAAAATGTATCTCTTCTTTACAAGGAGCAACTTGTGGAAAAGTTCTTACTCTATATGTAATAATCAGAACAATAGCTGGAGCTATGTCTTTAAGATTAGGAGGACATGTACAATTTATCAGACCATTAGTTTATCCAATGGCTAAGGGAGCAGCTGAGAGAGATGGAAAACTAACTAAAGAGTTAGATGAAGAGTTAAAAGGACTAGCTAATAGTATGGAAAACTATGGAAACTTCTATGGACAAAATATCTTTATAGCTTCTTCAGGAGTATTGCTAATCTTAGGAACTTTAAAAGAAGCTGGAATAGATGGAGTAGAGGCATATGATATAGCTAAAGCAAGTATTCCTATGGGAATAATAGCTATAATTTTAGCTGCTATTAAAAACTATATGTTTGATAAAAAAATAAAGGTAAAGAAAGGTGATATTAATGGTTAATACACTTCTTGAGATAATGTATATAATTTGTGGACTTGTTTTGGTTATATGTGGAGTTTATGCTCTAAATGATAGTGCAAATCCTAAAAAAAATGGAACAGCTGCTTTCTGGATAATATTTGGTATAATTTTTATGGCTGGACCATATATGAATCCTGCTTTAGTAGGAGCTCTACTTTTAGTAATGGGTGGACTTACTGCTACTAAAAATGTAAGATTAGGAAGTTTAAAAAATAGTAGTGATGAGTATAGAATGGTTCAAGAGGAAAAAATTGGAAATAAAATATTTATACCAGCTCTATCTATTGGAGTGGTAGCTTTCTCAGTGGCTCAATTTACAAATTTAGGTGGACTTGTTGGGCTTGGAGTAGGAGCTTTAGTTTCTCTTATCCTAACTATGTTGGTTACTAAAGAGAGTGTAAAAAATATTCCTTATGATTCTTCAAGAATGTTACAACAAATGGGAGCAAGCGTTATATTACCTCAACTATTAGGAGCACTAGGAGCACTATTTGCTAAAGCTGGAGTTGGAGAGGTAGTAGCAGGAATAATGAGTGGAATAATTCCTGATGGAAATAGATTGCTTGGAGTAGTAGGGTACTGTATAGCTATGGCTATATTTACAATGATAATGGGAAACGCCTTTGCTGCTTTTGCTGTAATTACAGCTGGTATAGGAGTACCATTTGTAATAAATCTTGGAGCTAATCCAGCAATAGTAGGAGCACTAGGACTTACTGCTGGATATTGTGGAACTCTTATGACTCCAATGGCAGCAAACTTTAATATTGTTCCAGCTTCTATTCTTGAAATGGAAAATAAAAATGGTATAATATTAGTACAAGCTCCAGTAGCTATTACTTTACTATTAATCCATATAGTATTAATGTATATATTAGCTTTTTAATTAAAGAATGATAAAAGTTAAATTTTAGGAGGTAAAAAATGAAAGTATTAATTACAGGATTTGACCCATTTGGAGGAGAACCAATAAATCCAGCTTGGGAAGCTGTAAAAAGATTACCAGATAATATAGATGGAGTAGAGATTGTAAAATTACAAATACCTACTGTATTTAAAAAATCTGCTAAAAAATTATTTGAAAATATAGATACTGTTAAACCAGATGTTGTAATATGTGTAGGACAAGCTGGTGGAAGATATGAATTTTGTGTAGAGAGAGTTGCTATCAACTTAGATGATGGAAGAATTCCTGATAATGAAGGATATCAACCAGTTGATGTTAAAGTTTTTGAAGATGGAGAAAATGCTTATTTTTCTAATTTACCTATTAAAGCTATGGTAGAGGAAGTTAAAAAAGCTGGAATTCCTGCTGCTGTGTCTAATACAGCTGGGACTTATGTATGTAACCACATAATGTATTCTCTATTATACTATATCAATAAAAATAATCTAAATATCAAGGGTGGATTTATTCACGTTCCTTATATTACAGAGCAAGTATTAGACAAAAAAAATACTCCATATATGGATTTAAATACTATAACTAGAGCTTTAGAAGCTTCTATAAAAGCTGTAAAAAATTATGAAACAGATATAAAAGTTTCTGGTGGTAAGGAGTTTTAATTATAAAGAGAGCCTTGTGGCTCTCTTTTTTATTTTCTGAAGTAGAAATTTAATTAATATAATTCAAATTATATTTTTATTATAAAGGAGAGTAAATTTTTCAAACTACTCTCCAATATAATTTTTATTTTAAAATAAATCTGTTATCTTCAATAAATTTTTTTCGTTTTGGGTTACCTTCTGCTCTCCAGATTTTTTTAGATTTTAAATCGTAGATAGAACTCCAAACTGTATCTTTTCCAGTTTTTCTATCATATTGACAGATAAACCCTTTTTTTCCAGCTAATAATTTTTTTATCTCCTCTATATCACAAACTTTAAAATTTGTGTCTAAAAAATTTTCTAAGGTTTGGTATCTCTCTTGTGAAAACCAATTATCAAAGTTTATTTTATTATATTTTTTCATACTTTCACTTTGAAAAATATTAGTTGAAATAAAATATTTTTCTTTATTAAAATTTTTATAAATTTTTTTCTCTTTACAATTACATTCTACTAAAGCAACCTCTCCACTGATATCTGCTAATACCAAAGTTTGGCTAGAAGCTATAGGAATTTTATTTAACAACTCTATCCCCTCCTCTACATTTTTACACTTTTCTAAAATCATTCTAATTATCATACCAGAGTTAAAACCATAATCTATCACAGTGGGATAGATAGAGGTAAATCCAATAGCAAGTCCACACTCATTAACACCATCTTCTATCTCTATAAAGGACGTTGTATTTCCAATAAAAGAGTAATTATTAGATAATTTATAGATACAATTTATATATAATTTTTCTAACTTAGTTAAAAAATCACTATTTCTACCTAAGATTATATTTTTATCATTTTTTAATACTAAACATGAACAATTGCAACTAGGAATGATACAATACATAGAAAGTAAAAAGCTTAAAAGTAAATCATAATCTATATTTTGTCCATCAGCTACCCCTCTTATTTCCCTTAAAGCTTCTGGAAAAAATCTCTTATAATAAACTTCTGATTTCTTAGCAAAATCTCTATGCTCCTTTGTAAGAGCAAAGGGAATATTTTTTAATAGAAGAAAATTCTTTTCAAAAAGTTTTCTTCCCCACTTATACCCAATATCATAATGTTTACCCTTAAATCTTAAATGATACATATTATCACCCTTTATATAAAATTAGAGTGCTAGCATTCTTGATTTAAGTATAAAACAATAAAAAATTTATGTCAATCAATTAATAATATTCTAACAATGGTAATAGTTGAGCAAAACTTTTATTTTCAATAAATACTTCTGATAGATTTTCATTTATAAACTTATCCAATCTCAAAAGAATAAATGTGAGAGCCATTTTTTTTAGAGCCATATCTAGAGCTCTCTTTTCTCTCTCTTCTAACTTTCTATACTTTTCATACTCTTCAAGGAAAATATCAATATATCTCTTTTCTACTTCTAAATCAAATTGGTAGACTCTTATCCAAAAATTAATAACAATGGCTAAATCTATTATAAAAGGAGCTGTTTGAGCTTCATTGAAATCTAAAATTCCTACTATTTTATTATCCTTTACAAAGATATTATCTGGAAAAATATCATTATGAATAACTCCACAAGGAAAAGAGGAAAAATTAAAAATTTTAACCTCTTCATAAAGTATTTTTATTTTTTCCTTTATATCAAAAGGGATATCTATATTTTTAAAATCAATTTTTTTATAATATTTTTCCATATCAATTCGAGATTTTCTAATAAGTTTTTTACCAATAGAAAAACTATGTAATACTCCTAAATATTTTCCAATCTCTTTAAGATAAACTTCATTAAAATTTTTGATAGGTTCTCCCACAATAAAATAAAAAAGAGCAATCATCTTATTTTTATATACTATATAATTATTTCCAGAAGTAGTTTGTAAAGGGGTACAACAAGGAACAATATCTTTCAACTCTAAAAGAAATTCTAGCTCTTGATTTTCTTCAAAGTATTTTCTACCTCCTTCAAATACTCTTAGTACAAATTTTCCCTCAATACATTCTATATAATAATTTGTATTTAAAATACCTGTCTTTATCATATAAAAATTTTTAAGAGTGAGATTGTAATCAGATAAGATTTTTTCTATCTCCTCTTTTTGTAATCTAGTATATACTGCCATACTCTCCTCCTAAATTTCTCCTACTATATATTAACATTTTTATAAAAACTATGCTATAATAAAATGGAATTTATTTTATAAGGAGAAGAGAAAAATGAACTATGATTTAATTTTATTTGATATTGATGGGACACTTTTAGATTTTGATATGACAGAAAAAGTTGCTTTAGAAGATACTTGTGCTGAATATGGTTTTCCTTGTACAGAAGAGATGTTAGAAAGATACCACCATATCAATATAGAGTGTTGGAAACAGTTAGAAGAGGGGCTTATAGATAAACAAGAATTAGCTTTTATCAGATTTAATAGATTTTTTACAGAGTTTAATTTAGTAGGAAATCCTATAGAATTTAATACTAAATATAGAGCCAGACTTGGAGAGGGAGCTTATCTTATAAAAAATGCTGTTGAAATATGTGAAAAATTATATGGAAAAGTAGATTTAGCTGTGGCTTCTAATGGGGGAAAAGATATACAATATAATAGACTTAGAAAGGTAGATTTAGAAAAATATTTTAAATATTTTTTTATCTCTGAAGAGATTGGATATAATAAACCAGATATTAATTTTTTCAATTATATCTTTGAAAAAACAAAAATTACTTCTCCAGAAAGAGTCTTAATTATAGGAGATTCTGTCTCTGCTGATATCCAAGGTGGTAACTTAGCTGGAATAAAAACTTGTTGGTATAATCCTAAAGGATTAGAAAGTGATAGTACAAAAAAAGATTTTATAATAACAGATTTATTAGAATTAGAAAAGATAATTTTAGGGGCTGTTGCAATTTAAAAATTTAAAGTTATTATAACTAATTCAAGAATGACTTTCGTTCAAAGAATAAAGAGTAAGTAGAGCTCAACTCGTTAAAAACACAAAACTCGGCTACGCCTCAAACAGTTGTGTTTTTTAGCACTTGTTTTCGCTGACTTACTCTATTTATTCTCCTCAATCTTCGTCATTCTTGAATGTTATTCTCTCTCCTAATAAATTTCTTAAATTGAAATCGTGATATAAGAGGAGTAAAGGAAAAGGAAAAAAATTTACTGTAATGAGCATTGCGTAAACACTAGCGATTGAAAGTAAACTTTTTTCCTTTTATATTATTAAATATTTTTATTTTTTGATTTCAATTTAAGAATTTGCAATAGCCACTATTTTTTTAGATGATTTTTTCCAAAAAATAGGGAAACCCTAACCTTGGGTAAGTTAGGGTCATATGGGTTGCGTTCACGTCTGTGAACTATGGGTATTAGAAACAAACTGTCATTGTTCTACATTATTATCGTATCATACTATTTTAGAATTGTCAACGGTATATTTAAAATTTTGATAACTTTATACTCCCAAATTGTTTATTCTTTAATCAATAAATTTAATTTAAAGGTTTTTTATGTTTAAATTCTTTATTATAAATATAGTTAGCTACAAACATAGAGGATACTCCTCCTACAAGTTTTGTAATAATTACAGGAAAAACTAAATCTTTATCTATTCCAGCTGTAAATCCTAAATGACTTCCTAAAACAAAAGCTCCACTTACAGAAAAAGCTATATTTAAAAGTTTTCCTCTCTCGTCCATCTCTTTTAATATATTAAACATTGGAATATTATGAGCTAAGCAAGCTATAAGTCCAGCTGTTGATTTTTCATTTATTCTAAACATCTTTCCAATGGCTGTCAATGGTTTTGTAAATACAGTAGTTACAAAATACAACATAGGAAAAGCACCAGCTAGTGTAATAGCTATACTTCCTACTGTCTTTACTCCCTCCATTATAGGAAGCATACCTTTTATCACAACTACTCCTGTTAGTGTTTCTAATATTTGTAAAGCTAATCCAATAGTAGTCAATATAAACATAAATTTTCCAAAAAGAAAAAATCCTTTAGCTATCTCTTTTGGAAATTTTAATAATGCCCAGCATATTAAAAAAGTAAAAGCTATAATTGGAATAAGATTTAAAAACAGTAATTTTATTTGAAAACCAGCTATAACTCCACCTACAAAGCAACCTAATGGAATGGTTGAGATTCCTGCTAATATTCCTTTAGATATATACTTCTCATCAGCTCTATCCACTATTCCCAAAGCCACAGGAATAGAGAATGAAAGTGTAGTCCCCATAGTAGCACTTAAAAATAATCCAGAAAACATAGCACTATCATGAGTAAGAGCTAACTCTTGTGATAATATATATCCTCCCATATCACTAGCTAATATTGTTCCAGCAAACATAGCTGGGTCAGCACCTATTATTCTATAAAATGGAGAGATAATAGGCTTTAAAAATGAAGATATAACAGGGGAAAAAGATATGATACCTAACATTGCTAAAGCCAATGTTCCCATTGTCATTATTCCATCTTCAAACTTTTTACCATATCCAAAACGGTTATTAAAAATTCTATCAATGGCTCCTATCAACATAAAGAATACCATGATATAAATAATTATATTGTTGATACTCACAAATCTATCCTCCTTAAAGATATTCCTATTTATTATATAATATTTCACAAAAAAATGCTATAATCAAATTATGGAAAACAAACTAAATTACAGTAGGTGGGAATATGGTAAAAAAAATTATTATGTTTCTTAGTATGTTGTTTATAAAAAATCTATATGGGGAATTTAGAGAGGTTATACCTTTAGAAAATGAAAATATAAAAAAGAATATAGTAACTGAAAAATTTGAGATAACTAAAATAAAATCAGAGAATATAAAAGAAAAAAACAGTAAGATGATACCTGAAGCAGAAGAAAAAAATAAGAAAAATGAAAAAATAGATGAAGTAATACATGTAAAAGATAGTGAAAATGTTAAAGAGGTAATAGAAAAAAATAGTGTAACTATTATTACTGAAGAGCAGCTTAAACAGATTATTAATAATGCTAAAAATTCTCCTCTTCCAGATAACAATGTTGAAAAGGAAAGGGAGTTTTTTACACTTTCTCCAACGGATACATCTCAACCAGATTTTTTTATAGATATAAAGAAAACCTTAGATAAATATAGTTTTTCTGATAAAAGTGAGGAGATATATGGAGGACAAATTACATCAAAGGAGATTACCTCTGATAAAATTATAGACAACCTTGAATTTGGAGTCGGGGTAGCCTATAAAAATACAGAGTACTATGATTCTCAATATGAAAATAAAAATTCTGATATATGGAGTCATACTCCTGTATATGCCACTGGAAAATATAAAGTTTCCAGTGATGAAGAGAGCACCAAGTATTTAAAACTAAATCTTGGATATGCAATAGGAGAGTATGAAGGAAATGAAGAGTATATAGAAAGAAGAAATCAAAGTGGAATGTATTATGGTATAGGGGGAGGAGTAGAGTATGATGACATCTCACTTGATTTAATATATCAAGTAAATAAAGATGCTTATGAAAAAAACAACTCTACTCAAGATGACTCCCGTATAACTTTTTCAGTAGATTATAAATTGAATTTTTAGCTGATAGCTTATAGAGATTATTTTCTATAAGCTATTTTTCCATCTATAATAGTATACTCTACATTAGCATCTAATTCTAATGGAGATTTAGACCAGATAACTATATCTGCATCTTTTCCAACATCAATAGAACCGATTCTATCTTCAAGACCAAGTATCTCTGCTGGATAAATAGAGATAGCTTTGAAAGCTTCCCATTTATCTAATCCATCTTTTACAGCAAGTCCAGCACAAAGTGGTAGGTGTTGTAAAGGGATAACAGGGCTATCAGTTGTAATAGCTATTCTTATTCCAGCTTTATTTAAAACTCCAGCTGTTTTAAATGATTTATTAAATAACTCTACCTTTGTTCTATGTCCAAGACTTGGTCCAACTATCATATCAAATTTTTCTTCTGCTAACTCATCTACTATTGCTCTAGCATCAGTAGAGTGGTCAAGAGTCATTCTTACATCAAACTCCTTAGCTATTCTAATAGCTGTGAATATATCATTTGCTTTATGAGCATGAGCTTTTAGTGGAATCTCTTTTTTTAATACTGGGATAAGAGCTTCTAATTTCATATCGAAGTTTGGTTTTTTGCTCTCATCATCTCCAGCTAACTCTATTTTTCTAAGATACTCTTTAGCTTTAAAAAGAGTTTCTCTTAAAAGTCCAGCTGTTCCCATTCTTGTTGTAGGCATTTTTCCCTTTGTTCCATAAAATCTTTTTGGGTTTTCTCCAAAGGCACATTTCATAGCAATAGGCTCTTTTATTATCATCTTATCTATTCTCTTACCAAAAGTTTTTACAGCAGCAAATTGTCCTCCTATTACATTGGCACTTCCTGGTCCTGTTGCCACAGAGGTAATTCCTCCTTGATAAGCCTCTTCAAAAACTCTATCCATAGGATCAAGAGCATCTATGGCTCTTAGATGAGGAGTGATAGGTTCTGATTTTTCATTTACATCATCATTTTCAAAACCAACACTATCTCCCATAAGTCCTAGATGACAATGAGCATCTATAAATCCAGGAGCTACAATTTTTCCTTGAGCATCTATTACTGTATCCTCTTCTCCTGTTTCAATATTTTTTTCTATTCCTTTAATCTTTCCATCTAAGATAGATATATCTCCATATACAAGTTGAGAATTTTTTACATCTAAGATCGTTCCATTTTTAATAATAAGCATAGTTTTTATCCTCCCATTTTGAAATATATAGTCATAATCTAATTATAACAAATCTTTATATTTTTTCAATAGAGAAAAAACTTTAAAAATTTGAAATTTGAGGTATAATATTATATACAAAGAAAAAATATAATTATATATGGAGGAAACAATTATGACAACAAGAGCACTAACTAGAGAAGAACTTCAGGAAATTTTTTTTATGTAAAAAATGGATATTGTAGCAATAATATAGTTATACGTCCTAACAAACAGATTTATCTTATTTTTCTTATTCAACTAAATACTGGCCTGAGAATAGGGGATGTATTAATCCTGAAAAAGAAAAATTTTAATAATAATTTTATACATCTAAAAGAGCAAAAAACAGGAAAAATTCAACATAGAAAAATTAATACAGAAATTATAAATAAAGTGGAAGAGTATTGTGATAAAAAGAAATTGGGACATAATGATAGAATGTTTACAATTAAAGTAAGATGGGTACAAAAGTATATACAGAAAATATCTTTTATCTTAGGAGCTAGTGATATATCTACACATAGCTTTAGAAAGACATATGCCCACATTCAATATTTAGATAGCAATGTAATATTGAACTAGTAAGGAAACTTCTTAATCACTCTTCTGTTTCTGTTACTCAAAGATATTTAGGTATAACTGACGAAGAGGTAAATGAAGCTTCAGCAAATTTTAAAATTATTTTTTAAAAACTATTTACAAATTCCAATTTTGGTAGTATATATAATAGTAACAATAACAGCAGTACAACAGGAGGGATTGTTATGACAAAAAAAGAGTTTATTGAGTTATATGCTGAAAAAGGAAATTTAACTAAAAAAGAAGCTGAAAAAAATATTAACCTTTTCTTAGAAAGTGTAGAAGAATCTCTAGTTAAAGGAGATGAAGTTACTTTTGTAGGTTGGGGTAAATGGGAAGTAGTAGAGAGAGCAGCTAGAGAAGTTAGAAGTCCTCAAAGCAAAGAAATTATAAAAGTACCTGCTAAGAAAGCTGTAAAATTTAAAGTTGGAAAACTTCTAGCTGATAAAATTAAATAAAAATTTTTGAAAAAACCTGTGTAATACAGGTTTTTCTTTTATTTTTCTATAAATTTGTGATATAATTTTACATATAAAACTAGAGGATAATACTTAACTAATTTATAGAGGTGAAATTTTGAGAATAAATGTAAATAACATTATTGTTTCTTTAGAGAGAAATCAAGATAAAGAGATAATAAAAGAGATAGAGAAAAGAGGAGTAAAGAGAAATAATATCAAAAGTATTATTTGGAGTAAAAGGTCTATTGATAGTAGGAAAAAATCTGATATCAAGCTTATATATAATTTAGAAGTAGAATTAAAAACTCCAGTGGATATTACAACTTTAAAAAATATCTCTCTAGCAAAAGATATAGAAAAAGCAACTAGAGAACCTATCTTATCTATTGATAAAGAGGTAGCTGTAATAGGAGCTGGTCCAGCTGGACTTTTTGCTGCTCTTAGGCTTGCTGAATATGGATTTATACCTATTGTTTTTGAAAGAGGAGAAGAGGTAGATAAAAGAGATATCACAACTGAAAACTTTGTTAAAAACTCTATCCTTAACCCTAACTCAAATATACAATTTGGAGAGGGAGGAGCAGGAACTTACTCTGATGGAAAGCTAAATACAAGAATAAAAAGTGAATATATGGATAAGATTTTTGAAACATTGGTAGAGTGTGGAGCTCCATCAAATATTTTATGGGACTATAAGCCACATGTAGGTACTGATATTTTAAAGATAGTTGTAAAAAATTTAAGAGAGAAGATAAAATCTCTTGGTGGAAAATTTTTCTTTAATCATAGATTAGAAAATATCCATATAAAAAATGGAAAGATATCAGGAATTGATATAATAAATTCCACAGGAGAAAAGGAGTATCATAGCTTTAACTCTGTAATACTTGCCATTGGACACTCAGCTAGAGATACATATAGAATGTTACATAAAAATGGAGTACAGATGGAAAGTAAGCCTTTTGCTATTGGAGCTAGAATAGAACACCCTAGATGCGATATAGATAAAATGCAATATGGAAAATTTGCTGATAATGAGTTATTAGGTTCAGCTACTTATAGTGTAACTTATAATAACAGAGCTGAGGAGAGAGGGGTATTCTCTTTCTGTATGTGTCCAGGAGGAGTTATAGTCAATGCTTCATCAGAGCTTAATACCTCTCTTGTAAATGGTATGAGCTATTCTCAAAGAGATGGAAGATTTTCCAATTCAGCTATTGTAGTAGGAGTAAAGGAAAATGATTTTGGTAGCCATCTATTTGCTGGAATGGAGTTTCAAGAAAAATTGGAGAGAAAAACTTATGAGTTAGGGCAAGGGTATGGGGCTCTATATCAAGGAGTTTTAGATTTTATGAACAATAAAAAAACTACTTATGAGATAGAGAGTAGTTATGAGATGAAAAAGACTTCATATAATCTAAATGATTTTTTCCCAGAAGTAATAGTAGATAATATGAAATCTGCCTTTGAATATTGGAGTAAAAATCCTATGTTTATTTCAAGAAATGCCAACCTTATAGCACCAGAAACTAGGACTTCTGCCCCTGTAAGAATTATAAGAGATATAAAAGGTATGTCTGTCAATGTATATGGACTATATCCAATAGGAGAGGGAGCTGGATATGCTGGTGGAATTACTAGTGCTGGTGTAGATGGAGTAAAAATTGTAGACTTAGCTTTTACAAGAGTAAAAGATTAAAATAAAAATATATGAACATTATAAAAGGGAGGGATTAAAATGAAAAATTTTAATTACAATATTCCAACTAAGGTTCTATTTGGAAGAGGAAAGGTAAATGAAGTTGGAAAAGAAGCCAAGAGATATGGAGATAAAGTACTTCTAGTTTATGGAAAAGGAAGTGTTAAGAAGAGTGGACTTTTTGATGTTGTAGTAGAAAGTTTAAAAAAATCTGGAATTCATATCTATGAGTTGCCTAATATAGATCCGAACCCTAGAATAGACTCTGTATATGCAGGAGCAGAGCTTTGTAGAAAGATGGGAATAAATCTTATTATTGCTATGGGAGGAGGAAGTGTAATAGATTGCTCTAAAGCTATTGCTGCTCAAGCTAATTATTATGGAGATGTGTGGCAAGATTTATATGTAGAACAAAAATTAAATACATTAACATCTGCTTTACCTGTGGCATCTATTCTTACATTAGCTGCTACTGGTAGTGAGATGAATGGAAACTCAGTTATCTCAAATATGCATACTAATCAAAAATTAGCAATAGGACATGATTTATTAAGACCTGTATTCTCTATATTAGACCCTGAATATACTTTTACTGTAAATCAATATCATACTGCTGCTGGAGTAGTAGATATATTGAGTCATCTATTTGAACAATATTTCACTCCAGACCAAGAAGGATATCTACAAAATCGTTTAATGGAAGCTATGATGAAAACTGTTATTGAATATGGGCCAATAGCTTACAATGAATTAGATGATTATGAAGCTAGAGCCAATCTTATGTGGACAAGTTCTCTTGCTCTAAATGGAATGGTAACATATGGAAAAGTATCTACTGATTGGGCTACACATGGAATGGAACATGAGCTAAGTGCTTTTTATGATATAACACATGGAGTGGGATTAGGAATACTTACACCATATTGGATGAAATATGTATTATCAGAAGAGAATGTACATAGATTTGTAGAGTATGGTAAAAATGTATGGAACTTAGATGGAGAAAATAATATGGAAATAGCAAATAAAGCTATTAATAAAACAAGAGAGTTTTTCTCTTCATTAGGTATTCCAAGTACCCTTAAAGAAGTGGGAATAGATGAAAGTAAATTAGATAAGATGGCAGAACAAGCTACAATGTTTGGAGCATTGGGAAGTATGAAAAAACTATATAAAGAAGATGTTTTAGCTATATATAAAATGGCTTTATAATATGAAATTACAAATTATCACAAATAATTATTAGTTAAAAAAGGAGCTGATAAAATGAATTACAATGATTATTTTGAAAGAGATGTGTCTAACATAAGCACTGAAGTGAGCAATGCCTTTGTAAGAAAAGTTATGTTAAATATGATAGGAGGATTATTTATTACTACTTTAGTTCCTATCTATGTATTTTTCTTTAATTCAGAGTTAGTTTATACTCTAGCTAGATATTTTAAATTGATAGCTTTAGCTGAGGTTGCTCTTGTATTTTTCTTAAGTTTAGGAATTAATAAGATGTCATCTGTTACTGCTAGATTTTTATTTTATGTTTATGCTTTGATGAATGGAATACTATTTTCTAGTCTAGCCTTTGTATTCCATCCCATATCTATACTATATACTTTAGGAGTTACAACTATAATGTTTATAGTAATTGGGGTATATGGTTATACTACAAAAGAGGACTTAACAAAGTATAGCAAATTTTTAATGACAGGATTAATTACTATAATTATAATCTCACTTATCAATATCTTTATTAAAGCACCTATGCTTTATTGGGTAGGAACTATACTTGGAGTAGTAATTTTTTCTGGACTAATAGCTTTTGATATCAATAGAATAAAATATATTGCCTACAACATTGCTGGTAGTGATGAAGAGATGGTAGAAAAGATGGGAATAATAGGAGCTTTAAATCTATACTTAGACTTTATCAACCTATTCCTTTATCTATTAAGAATTTTTGGAAAGAAAAGAAACTAGAGGTAGATTATGAAAAAATATCTAGGAATAATTTTTCTTTTATCCTCTTCTCTCCTTTTAGCACAAGAAAATTTTAATAATATGGGAGAGATACATAGTAAAATTCTAAGTAATAGAGGTAAAGAACAATTTAGAAAAAATATAATATTTAAAAAATTTGGTAGAGCTGGTTATAGTAACAGTAATCAATATCTTGAATACATAGGAGAGTTAGAAAATAGTTACGATAATTCCTCATCTAAATATGATGTAAAAACAAAGGGATTTATGATGGGGACAAATAGTAATCTAATTTCTAATCCAGATATATATGTTGGAGTAAGTGTTGGATATCTTAAATCTAAAATGAATTATAGTGATGAAGATGCTAGAGTGAGAACTTATGGTATAGATTACTATGTAGGGAAAAATATAGACAACTGGTTAATAATCGGAAAAGCTGGTTATACTGAAAGTAAAAATAGTTATGAAACTTATAGATATCGTACTAAAGATTATTCATTAGGAGCAGAGGGAGGATATATGTATTCTCTTGGAGAGAAAGCTATCATCTATCCTTATATCTCTTTAGATTGGAATCAATATACTATGAAAGCTCATAATAATATAAAAGATAATGATGATAGAGTTGGAAGTGGAGCTTTAGGAGTAACTTATGCTCAAGAATTTAGAGAGAAATTTTTACTAACTGCTTCTGGAGAATGGAACTACGATTTTCCTAATAGAGAGAGCATCAGACTTAACAATGGAGAAAAAATAAAAGGATTAGAAGTGGGAAGAGATGCAGGGATATTTAATATAAAACTTGGATATTATCTAGATCCTGATTTCTTAGTAAGCTTAGGGTATAGTAGTTTTTGGAATAGAGAATACTACTATGATATGTTTAGCTTGACACTATCTCACAACTTCTAATATTGACAAAGGAATATATATTTGTTATAATAAATTAACAACCCTTGGGAGGCTGCCTATATGGACTAGGTGGCTTTCTTTTTTTATTTTTTGAAAAAAATATGATATAATATAATATATTTGAATATATAGTTTAAAGGAGAAATTTATGAGAAAAAAAATATTAATTGGAAGTATTTTATTAAGTTTTTCATTATTTGGACAAGATATTTACCAAGAGAGTGTAAATAAGCTTGAAATGACAGAACTATCTAATACTTACTCTAAAGAAAAAATAGAACGTTCATTAAAAGGATATAAAAAACTTAAAAAAGAAAAATTAGAAGAACTAGCTTCAAAAGCTGTATTAGTAGATTTACAAGCTATAACAGTTGATGATTTAAATTATTCTAAAAATATAAACTTAAAATTAGAAAATTACATAAGTAATTTTAAAGATATAAGTGAAAATTCTTTAGGAAATATTTCTGATAAAAATATAATAGAAAGAATTAATAGAAAATACTCAACTTTTAAAGTGATAGAAAAAAATTCTTTGATAGATAGTTTAAACATTGCATTAGCTAAAAAACTTACAACAGGATATAATATTAAAATAAAATCTACATATGCTAATTTTAATCCTGAATTATCTCTAAGTTATGGGCATAATGGAATAAAACATGCTAATCAGCTTATTGCTCTTATGAAAAGTGAGGGATTAGATGCTAAAGTTCAGATTGAACCAAAAACTTCTGCATATCTTCATATGCCAGATTGGGGAGAACCAGTAACTCCTAATATTGTAATGGAAGATGGACAAATAGTAATTACACCTTTAGAATATAACTTACAATTTGAATTTAAAGATAAAGCCGATAAAATGAAATTTATACAACTTATTGATAAATATGCTAAAAAAGATGAAGTTGATGAGGAAAATCTTATCTACGATGCTTGGTGGCAACCATTCTTACAAACTGAAAAAATAGATGGATTTGAAAAGTTAGTAGTTAATATTGCTAGTGAAGGAGAATATGAAGCATATGTTTTAACTTTACCTGAAAAATCAGATGCTTTAATAAAAGAGTTAGCTAAAAATAAAAATTTAAAATTAAAAACAAAAGAAGTTTATGTAAATCCTTCATTTTATAGATTTATGCTAGGAGAATATAAATAATAGTAAAAGCCCAGATAAAATCTGGGACTTTTATTTTATAAATTTTTCTACCATAACATAAAAAAAGACCCCGCAGGGTGAAGGGTTGAATTACTTGTTTCTACTAATCCAAATTACAACAATGAAAAATATTCCGATTAAAAGAATAGTTCCGCCATCAAAGTTGATAACAGGATTTAAAATAGTTACATTCATTCGATACCCTCCTGTAAAAATAGAATCATCTGCCCACAAAGTCGCTACTCTTTATGAACATGAAACAAGCTCCCACGGCGGAGTGAGAGCTTACCTCATAGCGATTTTAATTCTATTTTTTACAGTCCCTTTAGGGTTAATTAAATTATAACAAAATAATAATAAAAAGTCAAATCACATATATTTTTTAACACCTTAGTAAAAAACTCTCATAAATAAAAAAGACCCCGTAGGGTATGAGGTCAGAATTATCTGTACTTTCTCACTAACCATACAATAATGAGAATGAGTAATCCACCTAGAAGAATTACTCCACCATCAAGATTGATAGTTAGATTTTGAATTGTTACAGTCATTTCTGTACCTCCTTAGATGATTTTATGTGATTCTGCCTTGTTCAAGGGCAGAATAAAAGCCCCAATAATTAAATTAGGGCTAATATTCTGAACTTAAAAAATCACAATCATCTAAGTTACCCGTACGGGTTTCTAGGTACTTTAATTATAACAAAATAATATCAAAAAGTCAAATTTTAGGTATTAGTTATAACTTATCCAATTCTTCTAATAATTTGCTAATATCTTTTCCTTCAAATTTCTTTTTTAATATTTCTTTGATTTCGTTATTATTATTCCAATATTCTTCTAATTTATTATTAATTCTAGCCCTAACAATATCTGGATTTATTCCTAAAGGTGTTAATTTAAAATCTTTTTTTGATTTTTGTAATTCATTTTTTAATAGTTGAAATTCTCTCAATTTTTTAACTTCAATATCATCAACTAATAAGTTATGATTAATTCCACCTTTTATTTTTCCTTTTATCATATAAATTTTTTCAGTAGGTTGAATTATTTCACAATCTCCATATTTGGAAGTATTACTTTGTGCTATAAATATATGTAAATCTCTACAAGTAGATTTTAAGATATTATCAAAGTATTCAAGGTCTTTATTATAGACAGAAGCTATTAACAAATCTATATAATTCTTTAATTTACTTCTACCTTCTATATCAGTTAATTCATAACAATTAAAATTAGAAAAATATATACCTTTCCAAGAAAAAATATCATATTCAACTCTTGGAGGGCAAGGAACTTTACAATAAGAACCCTCTATGGTTTCCTTTTCTTCAGGTGCATAATAATTTTTTAGTCTAAGCTTAATTAAAGAAGTTTCATACTCATTTTTAGATTTAAAAGGAAGTATTGTAAATAAGTAATTAAAAACTTCTTTTTTTTCATCTGAAATATATGGGAAGTTATAACAACATAAATGTTCTAATCCACCTGTTATTACAATATCATTTTTTCTGGCATATTCATTTAAAAGTTTTAACCATTGAAATGGAATAGAAATTTCTGGAAAAATTAAAATATTAACTTTATTTTTTTTCGCTTCATTTAAAATAGAAACTATGATTTCTTTTCTTTCAAAGGATAATTCTTGTTTTCCAGATAGAATTTTGTTTAAAGAAGTATAAAAATTTACACTAGCTACCCCTATTCTAACTTTTTCTAAACTATCTTCCTGTAAGCTATCTTTTGATGAGATTTTTATTAAGTTTAAATTTTTAATATAATTAGAATAAAAATCAACTTTATTTTGAAAACATAATTTTTCTTCATGGTTATTCTTCCATTTAAAATTAAATTTAAAGTTTTCTAAACTATTATCAAAATAACCTCTAATATTACTATTTTTTTCAAAAATATCCTTTTTTAAATAAAATAAATTTAATTCTTCCAAGTGAATAAATCTAGGAGATAGATATAGTTTCTCCTTATCTAATTGTATATTTTTAATATCATCTAAACCTTTTACTAAATCAAAATATCTAATATAGAAAAAATTGATATTTTCTAAATGCTTATTTAAATAGTCTTTTTGTAAATAATTAATTAATGGATAACAAACCATATTTTGCTTAAACATATTTGAATTAACTATCATTTTTAATTCTAAAGGTGTTATTTCTTTATCGATTTTTCCATCTAATTCTTTTCTTAATTTAGGATTTAAAGCAAGAGCAAATAATAACGAATATCTTAAATATAAATTAATTTTTTTTATATTTTTATTATCCTTATTATTATTCTTTTTTCCATTCTCTATTTTTTTAATATAAGATTTAACTTTATTGTAAAAATCAATAATCTCATCTGTAAACTCTCCCATAACTAAAAGAGTGAATACTTTTTCATAATAGAGAGAATATTTGATGATATTTTCTTCTGTAAAAAAGGTTAAGATATCTTCTACATATTCTCTTAGTTTATTAGAGCTAGTTTTTTTGTCAACACCATTAAATATTTTTAAAATTTTAGCTAAATAAACTGAAACATCATATTTTTTCTCTTTTATATCATCGTTCTCATCAGATATTTTTTTATATAATTTTTCTATATCTTCTTCATTTGGGAGAAAGGCAAATGTACTAGCTCTTTCTAAAAAGCTTTTTTCCATTTCTATAAGTTTTCTTTCTTGTTTTTTACCATAAAAAATATCTATTTGTTGTTTTTTATTTTTTAAAGAAAAAGAATTTTCTATACCTAATTTTATCAAATAATCTTCTTCTTTTAATATTGATTCTAATTTTTTCTCTATATAATCTTCTTCATCAATTTCATCAATCTTAGAATTATTCTTATTATCATACTCTTTAAAAACTATAACCATATCATCTACATATCTACCATAATGATATGGAGTAAGTTTTAGTATTGCTTCATCTAAATCTTTTAAATAGAAATTAGCAAGAATATTTGAACTGTATAATCCAATAGGAATTATTGTATTTGGCTCTTCTGATTTTAATTCTTTATTAACTTTTTCACTATATCTTTTATTTATTTCTAAAATAATTTCTGTCAAATTGGAATTTAAAACAGAACTTTCAGAAGAGTTTTCTATATCAAATTTTTCTAATTTTTCTTTTAATTTATTATGACTAACATTATAATAAAATCTTTTTAAATCTAAATTAGCAACAATAGCTATCTCATCATCTTTTATAATTTCTTTTGTTTTCGTAAGAGCATTATTTCTCCAATTTTGATATTGAATATAGTATCTTTTAAATAATGGAAAAGCTTCTCCTCTATTTTCTAGTCTATAACCATAAGAGTATTTAGCTATCTCACTATCAAGAAGATACCCTATTTTCTTTATCCATAACATTGAAATTATGTGTAGTTCAATAGGACAATCAATAATATAATTATATTGAATTTCTCTCTCTACTTCTAAGGTATTTTTTAATTTATCATAAAAAAGTTCATCTGAACAATTTTCTTTTAAGACTTTCAAGGTAATTTTATTTTCTTCATTTTCTTCTAGCTTTTTTATAATTTTTGTAAATTTTATTTTAGTTAAATATTTTTTTATTCCTTCAATACCTTGCTTGATTTCTTTTTCAAGTTTTCTAAAGTATTTTTCTCTTTTTTCTAAATCAAGAAAATTATTTTTTTCTTCAAATTCTGCTATTTGATATTTAAGATGGAGAAGATTATTATTTTCATAATAAAGAGTTTTTTTCAAAAATATATATGCTTCAATTAAATCTTCTTTAGTTATATTTATCTCTTTTGTGTTTTCTTCCATTCTTTCCCCTCCCTATTCTATATCTTCTTCAACACCTTACCAAATTTCTCATAGTTAACCTTAACTCCATCATCTAAATCAAGGTCAATTTTCAATTCAGCAATATGCTTAACCTCATTAGCATAATCTCTTAACTCTTTCAACATTGCATCTAACTCTTTTAAAGCTTTTTCAGCTTGTTTCTTTTCTTTAGCAGAAGCATCATCATCAAAAGTTATTCTCTCATAGTAAGCTCTTAAATTTTCTAGTTTATCTTGATAAGGAAGTAGATATTCAGTTCTCACTCTAGCTACACTATTTTTCTCATATCTATGTAAATATATTAGAGCAGAGAAACCATTTTTCTTACCACTATTCATCAACCAGTAGATAGGTCTTTTTTGATATCTTTGTAAATGGTCAGTATAGAAATCTTTTATAAAGTAATTTCTAAGAGTAGTGTCATATTTTTCGTCCCCTTTTCTCCCTAAGGCATTACAAATAAACTCTAAATTTTTTTCTAAATTTTCCTTACCATAAAGAGCTTCTACAAACTCTATAACTTTTGTAACAATGTCATTATCAAAAACTTTTTCAGAAGTAATAGGTATTATTCCATAACTGTCAGGAATAAATCTAGGATTTTCTATATGGTGTCTAATCTCTCCATTCTCATCTTTTATATAAATACTGCTTTTATCAGTTTCAAGAACATCATCACTATTGGCTATGACAAGTCCTTTTTTATCAATGGAATATCTTCCCATTATACAACCTACTGCATAGGATAAGAATTGTTTAACCAATTCTAATTTATCAAACTTAAGTTTTACCCCTCTATTATATAGGTAACCCTCACTTGTTTTCTCTTTTTCTTCTATATCAGCTATATGTTGAGCTGGAATTAAAATCTCCTCTATCTCTGCTTCTTTTTTAAGTAAAGTTATATCTTCAAAAGGTACAGAGTTATCCATCTCATCATTAAGCTCATATATATCTATAAAGATTTTATTTAGCTCCTCTTCATTTCTGTGCATAGTTACAAAGTTATCTCTCCAATGATTACAGTAGTCATTGTAAGCTGACTCAATACTATCTCCCTTAGCTAGATATAGAGTTTCAAAATCCCAAGAAGTTTCACGAGAATCCCATTCCTTTTTAGCTATATCTATATTTTGTTGGACAAACTTTTTCAAGGTAATAGTTTCAAAATATGGTATTTTAATAAAATCTCCTATTTGTAAATGAAATGTTGGATTTAATATTTTAGTTATTTTTGAAATTAATTTATTATTTAAAACTCCTAGTAATTCTAAAACCTTTTCTTCATCTATAAAATAACTCATTCCTGTAACATCATAAATAAATCCTTTGGGATATATTCTAAAAGAATTTCCAGAAGAGGTTAAATCTGTCCAAGATATAGAATTTTTAAAATAATAATTTTGGTTTTTAGCAACAAAATCAGGGGTTTTTAAATAAGGATATTTTCTTAAAATATTTTCTTTTATTTCTTCTCCATCATTAAACCAATTAACTAAATATTCCTGATTACCATACCATTTTCTTTTTTCTCCACCTTTATTGTATGGGAACCATTTTTTTTGTGATAAGATAGCTTCTTGTTTTGAAAGATTAAATCCTATATTTAGATTATTGATTTCATACCATCTTCTTATAAATCTATCATTATCAGTTGTAGCAAGTCCTTGTTTGGCTTCTCCAATATCTCCTAGCTTTTTATTTTTTTCAAAAGCCTCTCTTACCTTATCACTTACCCAATAAGCTATTGGACTACCTGATATTTTATTAAAATTCTCTTTTTCTATACTATTCATTCTTTCATTAATTGTTGGGAAATTGAATGGAATACCATTTTCGTCAGTTTCAAAATAACGAATACATTGATAAAATCCTTTGAGTTTATTATTACTATTTTTTAAGATAAATGAACTTGTTCCAAAATTAATTCCTAGACTTGTTCCTCCTTTTCCTAAATAAGGCATATGAATCATTGATAAAATATCCTTACTATTTAATAAGCTATTTCTTAGAATTTCATAACTTGATAAAAACATCCAAGACTCCATAGTTATCATTGAAGTATATCTATCTTTTTTAGTTAGCTCTCCACATCTTTCCATAAATACAGCAGATAAATCTGTTTTACTATTTTTATAATAATTATCTACATAATTCTTTAATTTGCTGTCAAAACCTTTTCCTCCCATATAAGGTGGATTAGTGATAGCTATATCATAGGTATCTGTCATTATTTTTTGTTGTTGTATAAGTTTTTTTATTATTCTACACTCTTTTTCAAAATTTATATCTACTACACTAAAATCTAATTGGTTAGATGTTGATAAAAGGATTAATTGTCCCTGTCTTTTATATATCTCTATAAGTCTTTCCAATTCCTCTTTAGCTTGAGCTATATCTAGTGATGTTAATTTTAATATACTTCCATACTCCTTAGCATCTGTAAAGTTATCTATTAAAATTTCTAAGTTTTTCAATGAGTTAGAATTAATTAATTTTCTCATCTCTTGAGATATATCATTACTTTCATCTATCCAAAGAGTGTTTAAATCAAATTTCTCTTCATCTTCCAATCTTTCTAATACTTTTAATAATCTAGGAAACTTCTCCCTTCCTTTCATAATCATAGCAAAAGAAGCAAGTTGTCCAGCTCTCTTATCTATCTCCAATCCATATAGATTATTTTTTAAGATAGATAGTACAGCATCTTTTCTACTCCAACCTAAGTCCTCATAGATTTCATATAGCATATCAAAAGAGTAAGTCAACATATGTCCACTACCCATTGATGGGTCAATTATCTTTATATCCTCTACATTTAATCTCTCACTACTGTTATCTATTTCACTATCTATATAGTATTTCCAATTTCTCTTTAACTCTGGACTTACCTTTAAATTTTCAATAGCTAATTTTCCAAGAGAGTTTTCAGCCATATATTTTACTATCCAATGAGGTGTAAATAGTTGGGTAGCTGGAGCAATCTTTTCTTTAGTTATCTTCTGATTTTTCTTTAATCCTTCAAATACTAAATCTTTTAGTTCAGAGTTATAATATTGATATAGCCAACCAATTATCTCAACAGGGATAATATCTTCTCCCTCTTCATTCTTCTCCTTTGCTTTTTCAAACTCCTCTCTCAATCTTACTAATACAGAGTTTAAAGTAAAAAGCCCAGCTGGGAAGAGTATATCAGAATACCCTCCCTTCTTATCAAACATAAAAGGCATAATTTTATGAAGTTCATTACACTTTTCCTCTATAAGCATAGTGTACATATCTTCAGTCTTATGTTTATCTCTTAAGTTATGGATTCTTTCTTGCTCATCTTTACTCATATTTTCAAAGAAATCAGCTTCATAGTAATCATCTATTATTCCAGACTCTATCTTACTGCCATTACTAAATATCATCTTTTCATCTATATAACCATTGGCTTCCATATATGCTAGAGCTACAAGTCTATTAAACCAAATATAAGCTGACTCCTCTATAAGTTGCTCATAACCTATACTTTCATATTTTTTTACCAAGTCCTCATAACTACTCTTTTTATATCTATTATCTCCAATTTCTAAAACATTTCCACTTAAAAAGTTTAGTCCTTTTTTATCTATCCCTTTAGAAGTTATCCCTAAAAAATCTAATCTAGCTTTTACTTTTTCCATCAAATCTCTTCTAGCTTCTATGGCAAAAATCTTTAAGCTACCCTTATCCATACCACACCTCAACTATTTTATATCTACTATCTTATTTTCTTTTATAGCTTTAAGCATATCAGCTTTTAATTTTTCTAATTCCTGTTCTAACTCATCTATATATCTATTTACCTCTTCCTCGCTCTCAATATTATATTTTTGAGTTACTCTTATTCTATTTATTTGCACTCTCTCTTTTCTCTTAGCCTTTCCATTGACCTGTGCTATAAATTGCTCTTTATCCTTATCAGCTATAACTATTATCTCTTCAAGTTCAGTTATATCTCTACTTTCTACCTCTGATTTTAAAGAATCATAACTTTTCTCTATCTCTCTTTCTAACTCCTCACTATCAGCCTTGTCTTCTAGAGTTTTTAATATCTCATTTTTTATATATTCCACTTCATCTTTTATACATTTTCTATAACTAGAATGTACATCATCTACTATATTTTCCAATTCTCTTGTTTTTGACATAACTCTTTCTATCTTGTCAATCTTTTCTACTTTTTCTATAAATGCTTCTAGTTTACTCTCTATTTTATCCAGTAGAGCCTCTCTTGTTTTTAATAACTCCTCTAACTCTTTTTTATTCTTCTTAGCCTTAGTGATTAAGACAGCTTTTTCATCTTCAATTATTTTCTTTCTTTCTATCTCTAAATCATTTTTAAATCCATCTATCTCTCTTATTCTTGAGAAAGTTTTTCTATCTTGAATTATCTCCAAAAGAGATTTATAAGCTTCACTCTCTTTTAATTTTCCTAAATATCCTAGATTGCTTTCTATCTCTGCTACCTCTTTTTTAGCTCCGTCAAACTTCTCTTTTTTATTTCCCTTTAAGAAATCCTCTACTGTTGAGTATTTTTCAAACTCATCTACAAACTCATCTTTAAAGTCTAGGAACTCCTTTAAAAATTTGTCAACTTTCTTATCTTTTAAATCAAAAATTTCATTTAGTAGCTCCAACCAATTTTTTAACTCTTTCTCTCCAGGATAACCATTTTTATTACACTCATCTAAATCTCTTTCAGCTTCTTTTTTCTTACTCTCTAATAGTCTTATTAAATCTTCCTTTGGAGAGTTTAATCCTATCTCGCAATTTATCCCAAACAGTTTTTTAATAATATTGTTTACTTTTTTAATAAGCTCACTATCTATCTCTTCTCTTGGAATAATTATAACTCTCTCAAGATTTTTACTTTGAGATTTACTCAACAGCTCCTTAGCTTTTTCATTATTTGTTACCTTAATCTTAGATTCCTCTAAATCTATCAATCTGTATAACCATAGCTCTGCAACTAATCCTTTTACAGAGAAACTTCCCCAACCATATGGAGCTTTTGAAAAATAATCTACTAAATCTTTTAATGTAGTTATACTTCCCTTTCTTAAGTTAGTTTCAATTTTTCTTTGTACCTCTTTTAAAGCTTCTTTATTTATATTTCCCTCTAAATCTCTTTCAATATCAAGAAAACTCATATTATCAAGATTAGTTGAGAATACAGATTTTAATCTTCCCTCATCATAAGGTTTACTTATTAATTTAGCTGACTTAAATCTATATTTAGCTCCCTCTTTTAAAGCTAACTCTATAACCTTAGCTCCATCATTAGCTTTAATCTCTACCCTCTGTCCATATACATATACTTCAGAGTTTAAAAGAGCTTCTTCTATTCCATTTTTTATTCTTCTAAATCTATTTTTATTTTCATCTTGTCTACGAGATAAAATTTTGCTTATACTCTCTCTATTAGTTTCTAAATTTTTCTCTTTTACATAGGTAGCAACTTGTAAATATCTTTTTATCTCTTCAAGTATTTCTTTTACTTCTTGAGGAAGTTTTACAATTAACTCATACTCCATTCCTCTACTTGAAATCATAGTGATATTCTCATAGTTATCACATCTAGGAGTAAATATATGTATATCCAATGGCTCTCCCTTCTTGTTAAAACTATAATCATCTATCAATCTACTAAAACTATATTTCTCTTTTGTTTCTTCAGAGGTAATAGTATTATTAAGAAAAATCTCATTAAATATAAGTGAATCTATTTCTTTTAAAATTTGATTTGAATCAATAGGTATTTGATTTATCTCTTTATTTATATCTTGTTCTTCATTAGTTAAGAAATAATAAGCCTCTCCATCTTTTTGAATAAGCACTTCTCTTTCTAATTTTATTAGAGCATTTTTTATTTTCTTCTCTAAGCTAATTCTATCACAATCAATAGAGTCTATCATCAGACTTACAAGGTTATTTATACTACTCTCTACTCCTTTTATACCTTTTAATAGGAATAATAGTTTTAAAACTTCTAATTCAAAATCATCTACTCCTCTTTCATTTTTAGCCAATATAAATGGTCTTTTTGCCACATCTTCTAAAAATTGCTCAATAGACTCAAAGAAATAGTTAAAAGGTACTAGAGTTCCTACCTCTCTATCTTTTACCTTTATTCCAGCTTCTTGGAAAGAGCTAAGAAGAGAACGTTCTCCCCTTGACATATGTTGTCCAGAAAATCCCATTTCTCTTACTTTTTCAAATACTTTTTGTAATAGACTAAATTGGTATCCTACAAATGGATAAGTTTGAGAAAAGTCTTCACTATCTTTATAAAGTGGAAGTGTCATTCCTCCCTTATCAAAGCTTATAATATTACTTATGTTGATACGATTTTCCTCATAAAGTTTTTCTAAGTCCTCTCTATCCACATCTTTTTTCTTTAGTAATCTCTTTTTAATAACCTCATCTATATTTCCACTTGATAGAGAAAGCATTGTCTTAAATCTATCTTGTATCTTAGAGAAGTCATTTCTCCTATGCTCTCCCCCTACAAGTATAGTTCCTAAATCTTGTTGAGAAGTTACTCCCACCCAAACTCTACCTTGAAATCTTACTCCTAATACTTCTACTAGAGTTTGTAGATTTAACATTAGTTGAGAGTTATCTCCAATATATTGCCCTATCTCATCTACAAGGAATACAATTCTATGTTTATCTCCCTTTAATTTTAAATAATGCTCTAATGTATCAGCAAAAGTTTCTGGACTAACAGATATTTTATCATCTCTTTCTAGCCATCTAGTAGCTCCCTCAGAACTCATTATATCCAATTCTTCTACTACCTCTATAAAGTCCTCATCATAGAAATCTATATTTCTTTTTCCATCCTTCCAAGTTTTTCCTGTATAATCCTCAAATAACTCTTTAAACTCCTCAAACTTTCCATCTTCCCAAAGTTGTCTTTCAAATTCTGCTATCTTAAGATTATCTTTAGAAAAACCAAAATATCCATTAAAGTTCTTCATAAAAGCTACTGCTATACTATCTTTATTTTGATAAGTATCTTGGTCGCTTACATTATCCACATTAAAAAGAATTACATCAGTAGGCGTTTGTGAAGCTTTCTCTATATTTCCCATAAGAATAGCATCATCTATCTTCTCTCTAAAAAAATCTGTAACTCTTTTTCCTCTATACTCTTTATTTTCTAAAATACGTCCTATCATCTTCAAGAAGTGAGATTTTCCTGACCCATAGAATCCAGATATCCATACTCCCATATCCTCAGTAGGAAAATTTAAAGAGTTGACATATCTATCAAAAAATTTTTGAAAGTGTTTTCTTAACTCTCCAGTTACAACATATTCACTTAATTCTGTTATAACTATCTCCACTTCATTTTGGTCAGCTTTTACTACTCCATTTATCTTTCTTGTAATATCTTTTTGAAATATTTCATTAATGCTTAAATCTTTCATATCTCTCTTCTCCCTCGCTATATTTTTCACTTTTTATTATAACAGATTAGTACTATAAAGTATAGTTAAAGTTACGTAACTTCATTGACTTTTATATTATTATTTGTTATAATTGAATTATTAAACCCGTATGGAATTTAAATGATGTTTATTAAGCTTAGAAATATTAGCCCTAATTTTTTATTGGGGCTTTTATTCTGTACTTAACATCATACCCTACGGGGTTTTTCAATTTAACTTATGTTCAAGCTAATATTTATATGATATAATAAATATTAGATAATAATTTAGAAAGGGTATTTTAAATGGAAAAAGATAAGATAAGTGAGTTATTAGAATATAGATTTAATCTAGTAAGTGAATATCCTAAGAAAAGGCATATTATTTTCTGGTATGATTCTCAAAGCAATTTTAAAGAGAGTGTTGAAAGTTTAGAGCTTTCTAATGCCAAGGTTATCATTCTCAAAAAAGAACAGAATAGAAAGGAAGAGATTATAGATACAAATATATTTTTCACAAAATATACTTTAGAATGTCTAGATACAGAATCGAACTTTCTAATTTATAGTCCATTCCCTAGACCAAATGATAGAGAAAATTTTTTAATAGATATAGAAAAATATTCTGAATTTTTTGAAGCTGATAAATCTGCAATGATAGTTGAAGAATTAAAACTAGATAGAACTAATTATTCTATAATTCAATGTGTAAAAGAGCATTTAGATTTTTTTGGAAGTAAGGAGAGAAGGGAAAAACTTTCTAAAATTTTAGAAAGACCAGAATCACTTAGTGAAAGAGAGTTAAAATTAGGAATTTTAGCTGTTATCTCTGGAGCTAAAAGTTTCGATATACTTGAAATTTTAAAAGCTCTTTTATTAAATCCAGAAAAATTATCACTAATAGAAAAGTGGTTAGATGATAAATTTTTATATGAGGAGATAAAAGAAAAATTTAACTTAGAGGTAGATAATTTTGATATCTTCTTAAGAGTATTATTGGTGGTATATTTTTATAGAGAGTTACAAATTAAACCTCATATTAATTTAGAAAAATATTATTTAGGAAAGAGTAATGAGATTTATATTTTTATCTCTTCACTTTTACAAAATAAGATTACTGAAGATAAGATAAAAGAGATGTTTAATACTCTTGGAGATGAGATTGGAATTTTTGACAGAATAAAAGAGTTAAATCCAGAAGAATTAGTACAGGGTACTGCTTTTGAAATATATGATAAGATTATTATTAAATATATAGCTGAAAATTTATATTCAGAAACTCAAAACTATGATAAGTATCAAAAAATTATAAAGATTAGAATTGATACTACCCTTTGGCAAGAAAAATATTTAGATTATTATAATTTACTTCTTGTTTTAACTGATATTTTAAAATTTAAAGATGTTTTAATAATCAAAGATAGAACTAATATGAAAGATGTCTATGAAGATTATACTAATAGTTACTATATCATAGACACTCTTTATAGAAAATTTTTCTTCTATTATGATAAGGTTAAAAACAAAGAAAGTTTTGATATTTTAGATGAATTAAAAGATAGAGTATCTTATTTTTATGAAAAAGATTATTTAGAAAGATTACTTTCTGTATGGTCAGATGTTTTATCTCTCAATACATCTCTTCCATATCAAAAAGACTTCTATAAAAATTATATAGAAAATAGTGATACTAGGGTAGCTGTAATTGTATCTGATGCCCTTAGATTTGAAATTGGAGAAGAGATTTGCGAAAGACTGAAAAAAGAAGCAACAGCTAAAGAGATTATTTTAAAATCTATGCTTACTGATTTACCTAGTATTACTTCAGTAGGTATGACAAATTTACTTCCTGATATAGAAAGAGTAAATAATCCTCTTTCGAAAACATTCTCTATAAACGGAATAAATACTGCCACAACAGAAAATAGAGATAGAATATTAAAAATTAAGAACAAAGATTCTTCTGCTATACAATTTAAAAATTTCAAAAATTTAAATAGAGCAGAACAAGAGGAGTATATCAAAGGTAAAAAAGTTATATATATATATCATGATATGATAGATTCAATAGGAGATGAGGGAAAAAGTGAACATCAGACCTTTGAAGCTTGTAATATGGCAATAGAAGATATTATTGCTCTATCAAAAAATCTATCTAGTTTAGGAGTAGTTAATATATATATAACTAGTGACCATGGATTTTTATATGAAAAAAAAGATATAGAAGAGTATAACAAATTAGAATTAAATAAAATTCAAAATAATTATGAGGTTATAGGAAAAAGATATGCTCTATCTAAAGCTGATGTTGAAGAAAGAGGTTGTGTTACTTTAAATCTAAATGGATATTTTGGTGTATTTCCAGAAAAAAATCAAAGAATTAAAACCAGTGGAAGTGGATTACAATTTGTACATGGTGGTATAAGTCCACAAGAGATGATAGTCCCTTTAATACAGTATAAAAGTGGAGCAAACTCTAAAAAAGCTTCTAAAGTTAAAGTAAGAATAAAAGAGAGTACTGGAAAAATAACCTCTAATCTGACAAAGTTTTCAGTTTATCAATTAGATGGAATAAATAGTAAAAATAAAATTATAGAAAGAGACATTTTAGTTGCATTATATGATGGAGATATTAGAGTTAGTAATGAAGTTAAGATAAGATTAAACTCTCCAGAAGAGAATTATCAACATGATTTTAGACTTACTCTCAGTGGAGAACATCATAAAGTTACTTTGAAAGTTATTGATATAGAAAGTGGAGATATTTTAGATTCTAAAGAATATGAAGTAAAAATAGGAATTATATCTGCTTTTGATTTTTAAAAATTTAGGAGAGAGATTATGGATATAATAGATGAAATAGCAGAAAGAGTTTTTGATGGAAAGATAGTAAGAAAAGATTTAGTAGCCAAGATTAAAGGTGGAGCCAATGTTCCTATCTATGTTTTAGAATATCTTTTGGGAATGTATTGTAATCAGACTGATAATGAAAATATAGAAATAGGAATGGACAAAGTAAAAAAAATATTAGCTGAAAACTATGTGCGTCCTGATGAAGCTGAAAAAGTTAAATCAAAAATAAAAGAGTATGGGACTTATAACATAATTGATAAAGTAAGCGTAAAATTAAATGAAAAAAAAGATAGATATGAAGGAGAACTTTCAAATCTTGGTGTAGGTAATATAGAGATAGATGGAAGCTATATAAAAAGATATGAAAAACTTTTAAGTGGTGGAATTTGGTGTATCATAACTTTAAGTTACCAGTTTGATGAACTTAACATTGGAGATTCTCCTTTCAAATTAAATAAACTTACTCCTATACAGATAGCTAGTCTAGATATGGAAGACGTTTTTCAAGCTAGAAAAGCTTTTACTCAAAAACAGTGGATATCTTTTCTTTTGAGGTCTACTGGAATGGAACCAGAAGCTTTTGATAATGAAGCTACTTGGCATCTTTTGACAAGAATGGCTCCATTAGTAGAAAATAACTATAATTTATGTGAGCTAGGACCAAGAGGAACAGGGAAATCATATATATATAAAGAGATTAGCCCTAATTCTATCCTTTTATCTGGAGGACAAACAACAGTAGCTAATCTTTTCTATAATATGGCTAGAAAACAGATAGGATTAGTTGGTTATTGGGACGTAGTAGCTTTTGATGAGATAGCTGGAATAAAATTTAAAGATAAAGATGGAATACAGATAATGAAAGATTTTATGGCTAGTGGGTCTTTTGCTAGAGGAAAAGAGGAGAAAAATGCTAATGCTTCTATGGTATTTGTTGGAAACATCAATCAAGGAGTAGATGTTTTAGTTAAAACTTCACATCTATTAGTAGATTTTCCTCCAGAGATGAATAACGATTCTGCTTTCTTCGACAGAATGCATAGTTATGTACCTGGTTGGGAAATTCCAAAACTATCTCCTAATTGTTTTACTAAAGATTTTGGGTTAATAGTTGATTATATGGCTGAAATTTTTAGAGAGCTTAGAAAGACTTCATATGGAGATGCTTTTGATAAATATTTTTCATTAGGTAGAGATTTAAATCAAAGAGATACCATAGCTGTTAGAAAAACTGTATCAGCTCTTGTCAAACTTATATATCCAGATGGTGTTTTTACTAAAGAAGAGATAGAAGAAATACTGATTAGAGCTTTAGAATATAGAAGAAGAATAAAAGAGCAGTTAAAGAAAATGGCAGGAATGGAGTTTTTTGCTACTAATTTCTCATATATTGATTTAGATAGTGGAGAGGAAAAATATGTAAGCTTGAGAGAGCAAGGTGGAGGCAAATTAATACCAGAGGGATCTTTAAAAATTGGTTCTCTATATACAATTTCATTATCAAACAATGGAATAAAAAGTCTTTATAAAATAGAAGGGCAAATCTCTGCTGGTAAAGGAAAAGTTACAGTATTTGATAATAAATATAGAAAAACATTTGAAAATGCATTTAACTATTTAAAAATAAATTCAAAAAGAATAAGTGGAGCTATTAATATATCTGAAAAAGAGTTTTATCTTTCAGTTATTGATGAGAAAAATTCTGGAGTTACTGAAAGTTTAACATTAGGAGGTTTTATTGCTATGTGCTCTAATGCTCTCAATAGACAGGTATTATCTCAAGCTGTTATTCTAGGGGATATGGCTCTTTCAGGTAGTGTCATTGCTGTACCTAATCTTGCTGATTCTTTAGAAGTAGCTAGAGAAGCTGGAGCAAAAAAGGCTCTTATTCCTCTTTTAAATGTCAAAGATATGGCTACTCTTCCACCAGATATATTAGGAGATGTCCAACTTCTTTTCTACCAAGACCCAATAGATGCAGTACAAAAAGCTTTAGGCTTTATTTAAGAAGGAGTATAAATGGAATATAGAGCTATTACAAAAGAAAATTTTTATCTAAAAGAGATTAAAAATACTTGTAGATTAATATTAAAAAATCCAGAGATAACATCTGAAAATTTAAAACTAAGCTTAAAAGAAAGTGATTCTTTAGAAGCTAGTAGTGAGGAAAATTTTAAAACAAAATTTATGTCAATTAATAGAAGAATACCTGCTTTAACTCCTACATTACAAAAATTTTTAATAGAAAAAAGTATAGAAAATAGTTCTTTCATTAATCTTTATTCAATACTTTCTGTTGAAAGGCTAATAGCAGAGTTCATGGATGAAGTTGTAAAAAATAAATATTATAATTATGATTATAGTGTTTATGAAAAAGATTTTAGAGAGTTTATTCTCTCTAAAGAGGAGCAGTCAGAAAAAGTAAATAATTGGTTTGAAGCAAGTAAAAAAAAGATGATAGTAAAAATTAAGAACTTTTTAATAGAAGGAGGATTCTTAAAAAAAGAAAAAGATGGCTCTTTTAAAATAGTTAAACCTATTATTGATGAAGATATTATTAGAGAAATACAAGAAAATGGAAATAAAGAAATATTAAAAATTATGTTATACTGATGGAGATTTTTAAATGAATAAAAGAAATATAAATCTTAGATTTAGAGAGTTGGTAATTAAAATAAAAAGTGATGAATTCTATAATAATAGAGGCTTAGCAAATGAAGTCCCTTTTTATATTTTTGATTATCAGCCAGAAGATGAACTAAGTATGAGAGATAATATAAAAAATCTACTTCTTCCTGCTCTTAAAGATGATGCTAGATTAAAAGCTATTGAGATAGATTTATTTGAATTATTGATAGAGAGTTTAAATAATGATGGAATATTTGAATCTGTTTTTAAGATGGAAGAAAGAAGAGGAACAAAAGTTCTTTATGAGAAACTAAAAAAAAGTTTTAATATGGAAGTCATATGTAATTATTTTAAAGAAAAATCAAAAGATAAAAATTTTGTAATTATAACAGGAGTAGGAAAAATTTTTCCACTTGTTAGAACACATGCTCTTCTAAATAATTTGCAAGTTATCTTTAATGAAACAAAGGTTCTTCTATTTTTTCCAGGAGAATATACTACTACTGATTTAAGAGTTTTTGGATTTAAAGATAATCATTATTACAGAGCTTTTAAAATAGACTAAAAAATATTCAATTCTTCTTCAATTTATGATATAATTAGTATAAAATGAAGTTTTAGGAGATAATTTAATGGAAAATAGAAAGATAAATAAATTTATTGGAGCTCACGTATCTACGTGCGTCTTTATATGTATGTTTTTATTTTCTTCTATTTTAGAACACTCTTTATAATAATATAAAAAATAGCTCTACATTCTTAGTGTAGAGCTAAATATTTAGATAAATTTCAACTTCAAAATCATCTTTTGGAGTTTTTTTCTTTTTATATACCACTATTTTATTTACTATTATTTTAAGGATTCTATTGGCTTCTTCAATATTAGATAAATCTATTTTAGAAAAATACTCTTGTATCATTTCATTATTAGATTTTTCTACTTCTATTTCTCCAAAGCTCTTCTTCTGTTTTTCTAAACTTATTATTCTTGCTTCTATATCTTTCTTATCTTTTAAGTATTTATCTTTTGGAATCTCATCTTCTATATAAAGTTCATAAATCTTATTTAACCTATTCTTGAATTTATTTATTGAGCTATCTATCTGTTTTATATTTACTTGTCTTTTTTTATCAATCTCAATATCGTTAAAATTCAAATCATTAATTTGTTTTTTCAAAGTATCTATTACAGCTTTCTCAAGTAAATCTCCCTTTATAGTTGCAGAACTACATTCTGGAATATCTTTATAGAAAAATTTATCAGAATATCTTAAATTATTAAGATTACAACCATAATAAAGATTTTTATCATAAGATCCTCCTCTTTTCCTTATATAATTATTTCCACACTCTTTACATTTTAATAACCCACCTAGTAATGTTGGCTTTGTATTAGAAGCTTTTCTATTTAAGCTTTTATACATCTCTTGGACTTTTTCCCATTTATCTTCAGGAATAATAGCTTCATGCCAACCTTTTACTATAAAAGCTTCTCTATTATTTTTCTTTCTATTACTTCTAGTTCCATATCTTATATACCCTTTATAAGTAGGATTAGTTAGTATTCTCTTTACTTGTTTACTTCCCCAAGAAAACTGTAATTTATTATTAATTTGATTAAGACTATATCCATTTAAGAAATCTTCATAAATATTTTTTACTATTTCAGCTTTTTCCTCATCAATTTCTAATCTTTTATTTACTAATTTATATCCAATAGGTGGTTTACCATTTACCCATTGTCCTTTACTAGCTTTAAAATATAATCTATCAGTTACCCTTTCAGCTGTATTATCTCTTTCAAATTGAATAAGACCTAATCTTATATTCATAGCAAATTTTCCATCTGGAGTAGTAGTGTTATAGTTAGGTTCTCTGATTGAGATATATTCTATATTATTTTCATTTAAAAGACTAAAGAATAAAACTAGCTCTTTCATTTTTCTAGCTATCCTAGAAGTTTCTAGGACTACTAATATATCAAAATCTCTTCTCCTGATATGTTTCTTTAACTCTAAATATCCTGCTCTATCATCTTTAGTACCACTCTTTACATCTTTGAGTATTTTATATATTTCATATCCATTAGTTTTACAGTAACGAATACATTCATCAGTTTGCTCTGTTAAAGATTCATTTTTATCTTGCATTATGGTAGATACTCTATTGTATATAATAACAGTCTTACTCTTTGAATCTCTCATTATTCTCTACCTCTTTTATATTTGATATTAATTTTTTTCTATAATAATCAGCTTCATAATTGTCTTCATTAAAAATGACTTTTATTTTCATAGTTTCCTCCTTAATAATTATAGTATTAAAAATTATTTTTTTAAATGATTAATTCTTTATTTTAAGACTTTTTATATTTTTATATGATTAAGAATATGGCTTTTATTTTCCCATTTTTAATAAAATTGGGAAATTTTAAAATAATGCTTCACATTTATTACTTTCTCTATATTTATCAGCTAAAGATTTAAAATTCCTATAAAACTCTGTCTTTGATATACCTAATCTTTCTATTAAAGTTTTATTATCTATTTTATAATTTATTCTACATAGTTCTTGGAGAAGAGAGAGCTTTTTCTCCCTCTTTTTAGTACAAGCTTTATATACTATTCCTGATTTTCTATTTCTCATAGTTAAGCTCCAAGTAATCTTTTGAAGAATCCTCTATGTTTTAAGCTATAGTTCTCAGCTTTTAGTTGTTCATTCTCTCTTTGAAGTTTATTAATTTTCTCTTTGTATATCTCAATAGCTTTATCTATTTTCTTATTACCATCTTCATAAACTCCTATCAAAGCTTCTTTAAATTCTAAATCTTTTTTTAAATCTTCTATTTCTTTTTTATGTGTATTTAAAAGAGTATCATAAAATTTTAGTTCTTTTTTATATCTTGATATTCTAATTCTATATTTATTAATTTCTCTTTTCTTTATTTGTTTGCTCATACCTAATAACCTCCATTTTAAATATATCCCAATTTTCTTTTCTTATTAGTATTCTATTTCTCTTAGCAAATATCCAAGTTCCAGCTATAAGATATATTGATATATTATTATCAAATCTATATCCTCTTTTCTTTTTCAAGATATTATTTCTATACTTTTCTAAGTTATCTATATTAAATTTCACTCTATTTCCTCCAATAAAAAAATCCCCAGTAAATTAATACTGAGGATGTAACTATATTATTTGAATCTTTTTAAAATAAATCACTATGAGTTCCTGTTCTTGATAAAGTTAGGATTAATTTATTTTTTTCAATTTTATATATTAATAACCAATCAGGACGAATATGGCACTCCATGTATCCTACATAATTTCCAATTAGTTGATGATTTCTATACTTAGCTGGTAACACTTCTTCATTTGCTAATTTTTCAACGACTTCTTGAAGAAGCTTGAGATTATATCCCCTTTTTTTTAAAAGTTTATAATCTTTATCAAAAGCACTAGTAGTTATGATTTCTAACATTAACTTTAGTCCTCCTTATCAAGAGCATCAAAAAGTTCTTTGGTATTTTTATAAGTAGGACGTTTTACTTTTCCATTGATAATATCTTCTGTTTCTTGAATAGCTTTTATAGTTTCAACATTATAGTTTTCTATTCTTGCCTCAAATGGTAATCCACCTGTTCTAAGCATAGATTTGACAAACATATTAAAAGCTGTTGACATATTTAAACCTAACTCATTACATAACTCATTAAAGGCTTTTTTATCTTCATCATCTAATCTTACATTGATAACTGATACTCCCATTTTCAAACCTCCTTAATATCTTTTATATATTAATTATACATATAATAGATAATAAAGTCAAGGTTATTATTTTCCTCAGTATTATTTACTTGCCAATGTCCAATACTCTTCTTATACTAATCTAGCTTGTACCTGTGTAATATGTAGATACTTACTACCAACTCTCTTTTTAATCTCAAGCCTATTT
>OGZD01000442.1_pt1 | contig 45540 bp, 37 predicted proteins | sample 1576701 | NCBI WGS metagenome assembly OGZD01 (sample SAMEA3541487, study PRJEB24748) | human gut metagenome | biome: human gut; feature: human-associated habitat; material: faeces | place: China | collected 2012
TTGGTGTACATGGTGAAGGATTTGATTATATTTTTTCTTATGCACAAGGCGGACTGGAATCTATCGTTAAAAACGGATATGAGTGGCTGTACCGTTGCCCAAAACCTACTTTCTGGAGAGCGCTGACAGATAACGACAGAGGAAGCAAGTTCCATATCAAAAGCGGAAGCTGGCTTTCAGCAGATATGTTTATTGACTGTAAGGAAACACAGGTTATCATGGATGGAGAAGTGCAGAAACCATATGCACCGGACAATAACAGCTTCGGTGGGGATGTTTTTGCTGATGAGATCATTGTAAAATATACTTATGAGACAATATCCAATCCGTCAACAACGGTACTTGTGACATATACGGTTGATGTATCCGGAAAAATCCAGGTGGATGTACATTATAATGGAGTAAAAGGACTGCCTGAGATTCCAGTATTTGGAATGCGTTTTATCATGCCAACACTTGCAGATAAATATATCTATAAAGGATTATCAGGGGAGACATATCCGGATAGAAAAGCAGGTGCCCAAAAAGGTATTTATGAAGTGACGGATTTGAGCCTGACACCTTACCTTGTCCCACAGGAATGTGGAATGAGAATGGATACAGAGTGGCTTGAAATTAGCAGACATACAAGTCTTGACAATAGTAGAACAGATCAGTCACCACAGACACTCCGTATTGAGAAGAAAGACAAGGAATTTGCTTTTTCATGCCTTCCTTATACAGCATCTGAAATTGAAAATGCTCTGCATCATGAGGAATTACCACCAGCAAGAAGAACAGTTTTATGCGTATACGGAGCAGTCAGAGGAGTCGGAGGTATCGACAGCTGGCAAAGTGATGTGGAAGACGAATATCATATCAGTGCGGAAGAAGACATCAGATATTCATTTACCATTTGTTAGTTGCAATGAAGATATGCAGGATGTATCGATAAATATTGAACTAGGGGAGTAAAAAATATAGAGCAGCTCAAGATTAGTGAATAGTTTTTAATATGATGTTTGTGTTTGCATAATTTGTTCTTACAACAACTATTTTCACATAGAAAGGATAAGGATGCTGTATCATACGATGCAGTGTCCTTTTTCTAAATGGGCAGATAAAAATGGGACAATATGACAAAATAAAAGCTAAGAAAAAGGAGTTGGTTCTAAATGTTGTTAGTATATGAAAATAGAGACAAAGGAATATCGGTCGAGTGGAAAAGAGTAGTACACATGCCACCACATTTACATGAAGCCATAGAGATTGTATATGTGACAAATGGTAATATTGCACTTGGAGTGGGGTTAGAGCTATATGATATGAATGAAGGCGACTTCGCAATCGTGTTTCCAAATGTAATACATCATTATCAAGTCTTCGGAGAAAGAGAAAACAAAGTCGTTTTTTTACATATTGATCCGGCAGTACTATCTGGATATCTGAAAGAATTGCAAACATATAGTCCTGAGAATCCAGTGTTAAAGAAAAAAAATATGCATCCGGATGTGGTTCACGCAATCAATTTTTTGACAAAAAATCCAGAGTGTAATTCAATATTGGCGCAGGCTTATGCGCAAATAATTATTGCATATGTATTTACTGACATGCCGATGATTGATAAAAAGTCATTAGGAAGTGATGATCTTATTTATAATTCCGTGGAGTATATAGCAAAGAATTTTAGAAATGAAATAAGTCTGGAAAAAATGGCACTCGATTTGGGAGTTGGTAAATATGTATTGTCAAGAATGTTTGCCAAAACCTTTCATTGTAATTTTAATAAATATGTGAATGGAGTACGATTAAATTATGCAGTTGCTGCATTGGAAAATACACAGGATACTATAACTAATATATGTTTTGATTGTGGTTTTGAAAGTCAAAGAACCTTTAACCGAGTTTTCAAGGAAAGATATAGAATATCACCGAGTGACTATCGGAATACATTTGTTAAGGATATGTTATTGTAACTGAAAAATGTAAATAAAGAAAAAGAGCGATGATTTGACATCATTAAAAATGCACAAGATAATTGGATAGAAAAGCAGATTAAATGTAAAACGATAGAAAAAGCAGTTTATGCCGAGACCAGTAAAATGCAGAAAAGTCTGCCATTTCCCCAATGTTTTAGAATTTTTTCCGGCAGATGATACTGAGAAAAAACACCCATTGTTCTGACGGTAGATGAGTACGAGACAATTCGTCTTTTGGACAAGAAAGGTTATTATAATGGTATTTACGAACTTGCCAGGAAAAAAATAGCAGATGCGCTCATTGATGGACATCCGCTTAGAATCGAGGGCGGGGATTTCAGAATCTGCGACGGTCAGAGTAGCAGCTGCAGCTTTGGAGGATGTTACAAACAGGAGATTTACCAAAAATATGCAGTGGAAAAAGGAGAGGGTATAATGAGAATAGCAGTAACATATGAAAATGGACAGATTTTCCAGCACTTTGGGCACACAGAAACATTTAAGATTTATGATGTAGAGGAAGGAAAAGTAGTACGTTCAGAGGTAGTAGATACGAACGGAAGCGGACATGGCGCATTGGCGGGAGTTCTTAATGCATTAAATGCAGATGTTTTGATTTGTGGCGGAATCGGAGGCGGCGCACAGACGGCTTTAGCGGCAGCAGGCATTAAGCTTTTCGGAGGAGTTTTGGGAGATGCGGATAAGGCAGTGGAAGCATTTATTAATGAAACACTGGATTATAATCCGGATGTGAAGTGTTCTCACCATGAGCACAGCCACGGGGAAGGACATACATGTGGTGAGCAGGGATGCGGAAGTAACAGCTGTCATTAGGAAGAATCGCAAAAATAATAATACAAAACTTACTTGCCCCTGCTGTGCAGATACACTGCTCTCGTTACTGTTCACACCACCCACCTCAATAAAAAATCAAAAACATATATCCAATCCCTTGTAGATTCAATCTCGATATGCTATTCTGAACACAGAAATAACAACAGCAGAAGTCGATGAAGAATAAAAATACAAGAGGAATTGATGACATGAAAATTCAAGAAAAAATGAGAAAGCCAATGTTGGAGGCAAGATATCTGAATGTAGAGAATACAGACAGATATCGTCCCATCATTCGGCTTTTTTATTTGAAGTATGAAAAATTAAAATATTGGATGTATCAGGAGGACGTCTTTGAGGAGTTAAAAGAAGATCCTTATTTTCAGGAATATACGATGGAACAGTGTCAGCAGGACCTGGCGGCGCTTGCATCCTGGGGAAATCTGCTTACAATTCAGGATACCCGGAAAGTGACAACGATTGAGGAATTTAAAAATAAGAAGTTTCGCTATCAGCTTTCTGAGACAGCAGTTGAAGTCGAGCGAATGGTGATTCGGATTGAAAATCTGTTGATCGAAGGCTCTTCGCTGGAGCCGACTTTATTGGAGCGGCTTCGGATCAGCCTTGGAAGGCTGGGGGAGATGTCACAGGCAGAAGCGGAAAAGCGGTATGGATGGTGGAATGATCTGAACAGTGATTTTATCCGGTTGAATCAGAATTACCAGGACTATATGAGGGAATTAAACAGTGTAAAAGCAGAAGAGATGATGAAAACAAAAGAGTTTCTTGTGTTTAAAGACCGGCTGATCGAGTACCTTCGCTCGTTTGTAAAGAGCCTCCAGGTAAATGTGACTGCGATCGAGCAGCAGCTCCGAAGTGTTGACCGGGAGGTCGTGAATCAGATTTTGCAGAAAGTGACAGAGTATGAGCTCTCGATTCCGAGAATGGATACAGAGATTGATGAGCAGATGATTTATGACAAAATGAAGGGGGTTGGGAAAGTATTTCCGAGTGGTTTTCAGGAAAAGACGGGATGGAATCGGAAGCGGGAAAAGTGTTTGATACAACAAACGAAATCATCCGGAAGATTACCAGATATGCCACACGAATCAGTGAGATGAGCAATCAGGGCTCAAATCGGCGGGAGGAATATAAAAAGCTGGCGGACATATTTGGAAAGTGCAGGGATATCAACGAGGCACATCGACTGTCAGCGGTCGTATTCGGGATCGAGAAGCCGCTCCATCTCAAAGGAGAATTGAGCAGAGAGACAGACAGCATTAACAGTGGTGTATATGAGGAAGAAGCATATGCCGTGACAGTCACTCCCAGAGTGCGCACCTACAAACAAAAAGCCAGAAGAAGCGGTATCGTCGACCGGTCAAAAGAGAAGGAAGAGATGCGGCTGCTGATGATCAGGAGGCTGGAAGAGGAGCGGAAGCTGCTCAAGAGTTATATACATAACGGACGACTTGAGTTTGCAAGTCTTCCGGTGATCGAACCGTCTGTACGGGATATGTTTCTTCTGTGGCTTTCAAAGGCTCTGGAAAGGAAGAATCATCGTGCAAAAACGAAAGCTATGAAATGGGAAGCGATTATTCAGAAATCCGGGAACTGGCCAGGCCAAAGCTATATGAACTGGAACGACAGTTTTCTGAGAATAGAATGGTGCTGGAGCGAAATCTGCAGGAAGAGCAGGAGAATCTGTATCAGGCAGAAACAGAGTTGGAAGAGTGGAAAAATCAAAAGGATCCTGAACCAGAACAGCCGGATTGTGTAAAGGCAAACCGAGAGCTGCTAAAGGAGAAAAAAATTCCGTATTTCCAGTTTTATAAGACCATAGAATTTGACCAGATATTAGAGGAAGAGCGCAGAAATCATCTGGAAGAAGCATTGCTAGAGATGGGCATACTGGATGCGCTGATTGTTCCTAAGGAGTATCGGGAACAGGTCTATGCTCTGGACAAAGGAGTATGCGATCGTTATCTGTTCAGCGATGTGGCACATGTCAGGGAAAGTCTGCAGGAAGTGCTGGAAGTGGAGAATGGGGAAAATGATATTTTGTTTTATCAGAATATTTCCAATATTCTTTCTGCGATTGGATTTGGTGATACACATGCAGAGCACGGAGATTCCTGGATTGATGCCAATGGGAATTACCGCATCGGCGTTCTGGAAGGAACGATCACCGGGGAATATCAGGCGCGCTTTATCGGGGTGCGTGCAAGGGAAAAGTACCGGAAGGAAAAGATAGAAGAATTGACCGGACTCTGCGAACAGCTCAGAGCCAGTGTTGAAGATTTAGAAAAACAATTGGCAGAAAACAGAGCGCGGACAGAAACATTGCAGGCAGAATGGAAGTCATTCCCGGGAGAGGAAGATTTAAAGACAGCGGCAAAAGAATTTTCTGATCGCGAATATAAGTTAGAACGAACGAATAAAAGACTCTGGGAGCATCAGGAACTGGCAGAAAAAGAAAGAAAAGCACTGGATGAGGTACGCATCAGGGTACGGGAGATCTGTGGAAAATGTTATCTTTCGCCAAGATTGGATTTGTTTACACAGGCTCTTTTGGCATTGCACAGATATAAAGAAATTCTTTCCCAGCTTCAGGTTGCGCATGGCAAGTATCAAAATAGTCTCCGGTATATCATGAGCCAGAGAGACTATCTGGAAGAACTGGAGCTTGATCTGGATGATATTCGTTACGAATTCAATCGGATCTGTCTGAAAGTCAGAGAAGTGGAAGGGTTTCTTGCGTCCGTTCAAAAGCAGCTGGAACTGACAGATTATGAAGAAATCAAAGAACGACTGGATCATTGTGTAGAACGGCTTGGAAAACTTCCGGGAGAGCGAGAGGCCTGTGTCAGGAATCAGGCGGCACTTCGAAAAGAGACGGAAGTACTGCAGGAAAAAGAAAGAGAAAATGAACTCAGACAAAAGGAACTGCTTGAGAAAAAGGAAAAATATCAGAATGTATTTGAACAGGAATATCAGCTTGGGTATGTAGAGCGAGTATTTGTTGTTACAGAGGATATGGAAGATCAGGCGAAAAAAATCTGCAGCCAGTTTGCCGGAAGCTTTGGAAACAAGAAGCAGAGCGATCTGTTTGGAAGTCTTCAGGAAGCCTATCATCAGAACCGAGGATATCTGCTGGATTACCAGATCACACTGCAGTCCCTGTTTGAAGAGCTGGATGGAGAGGGCAGTTTTCTGGATGTAACGGTGAAGCGAATTGATATTTTGGCAAAATACCGTGGAATGCCGGTAAAATTTAAGGAACTGATTGAAAAAATGAATGAGGATGCCGAAGTATTAAAACGTCTTTTAAGTGATCGGGACAGAGAATTGTTTGAAGATATTCTGGCAAATACGATCAGTAAGAAAATTCGTGGAAAGATCCAGGCCAGCAAGCGCTGGGTGGAAAAAATGAATACACTGATGGAATCCATGCAGACATCAAGTGGATTAAAGCTGAGTCTCAGATGGAAAAATAAGAGGGCAGAAAAGGAAGAACAGCTGGATACAAGAGCATTGGTAGAATTATTGCAAAAAGACGTGGAAATTATGCGTGAGGAAGAGGTAGAAAGTCTTTCCAGGCATTTCCGTTCCAAAATTGAAGAAGCGAGAAAAATTTCCGGGGATATGGGATCGGTTCAATCGTTCCATGCCACAATGCGGGAAGTTCTGGATTATCGAAAATGGTTTGAATTTCAGTTGGAATGCCAGAAAACGGGAGAGAAAAAGAAAGAATTGACAGACCGTGTATTCTTTACGTTTAGTGGCGGTGAGAAAGCAATGGCAATGTATGTCCCGCTTTTTTCGGCAGTGGTGGCAAAATATGCGGGGGCACGTCCGGATGCGCCGAAGCTGATTTCACTGGATGAAGCGTTTGCCGGTGTTGATGAGACCAATATCAGGGATATGTTCCGTCTGATGGTCGAGTTTGAATTCAACTTTATGATCAATTCTCAGATTTTATGGGGCGATTACGATACCGTTCCGGGGCTTGCAATTTATCAGTTGATCCGTCCGGAAAATGCAAAGTTCGTATCAGTGATCCGTTATATCTGGAATGGAAAAGTAAAGGTGATGCTTACAGGAGAGGAATCGTGAAAGCAGAAGAGAAGTTAATGCAGGAGTGTTTACAGTATTTTCGTGAGCGCCCTGTGTATGAAAAAGTATTCCGAAAAATGAGAGGGAAGTATGAGAGCCTCGGACATATAGGCGGGAAAGTGGTATTGACCGGGTTAAGCCTTCAGGATAAGAGCCAATTGGGCGGATTTTTGCAGAAGGATTACACCGAGAATCAGTCTGTTACCATATCAGCGGAAGCTTTTGAAATCTGTCTGTCCCAAAGCAGATTTTCGGATATTTCTCTGGAGGAATTGCTGAATGCTTATTTTGGGAAAAAGCTGACGGTGAAAAAAGAAGAGAGGCGAAAGAAACGGGAAGAAAGAGATGCCTTTTTTACGGAAGTACAAAGTGGGTATGAGGACACGACAGGAGCAAAATGGCTTCAGAATACATTGAAAGAGCATACGACAGGCTATGAAATTTTGCAGCAGCAATACAACAATAATCCGGAAATTCTGCGGGAAATTTTGATATATGTGTTTGAGGCAGTAAAACAGCTTCCGCGAATGGAAGAAAAAGAACTTTTACCGGTATTTGCGGCAAAGCTGACAGGAGATCCTCATTATTTTGACGCAGGCACAGTGGCGGAAAGATTGCTTTTTATCATTCTTTCTGCCTGTTGGCAGGAAACGAAAGACAGAGAACTCTCAGAAGCGGAAAGAAAAAACCAGATTTTTTACAGGGCGGGGATTTTAAAAGATGATCTGTCAAATGATACGCTTGTCTATGGAATCCGAGCATGGAAACACAATGGAAATCTTCATAAAGGAATCGAAGGATTTTTTTTGGAAAGAGAACCGGCCCGCCTGACGCTTCGAACGATTGGGACGTTTGGAGGGGTGCATGCAGAAAGAGAAAAAATTTATCTTTTTGAAAATCCGGCAGTATTTTCTGTTTTTGTTAAAAAATATCCGGATTGTGCAGCAATCTGTGGAAATGGACAGCCAAGACTTGCAACACTTCTTTTGCTTGATTTTCTAAAAGAAAAGCATAGTTTTTATTATCATGGTGATTTTGATCCGGAGGGGCTTCTGATTGCGCAAAGATTGAAAGAACGGTATGGAGAACGTCTCCGTCTCTGGAATTACCGGGCAGATTGGTATGAAAGATATCTGTCGGATGTAAATTTGAGCGAAGTGAGAATGAGGAAACTGGAGAAAGTATATCTCCCGGAATTGCTGGAAGTAAAAATGCAGATGCAGAAGAGAAAAAGAGCGGCGTATCAGGAGGCGATGCTGGATATGTTGGAACCCGAGAAAAAATGAGTGGATCACAAGGAGTGTGAAGTGAGATGAAATTACAGAAACAAAGTGAAATGCAGGACTTTTTTGACGCACTGGGAATTGATGAAAATATATTTGAGCAAATGGCAGAAACATTCACTTCGAATTTTATGATAGAGGGGAAAACGACAACGGATCTGAACGAGATGCTAAGCCGGGCGCCGGAATCTCTGCTGGATGTAATTCTGGAAACCTGGGAGGAGGAAGCTCCTAAATTGCGGGCAGAAAAAGAAAAGTATGTGCAGGAGTTGATTTTAACTTCGTTTCAGAATGAATTTATTTATCTGGATAAGTTTGACATGGAAACGATGCTGCGGACGATGAATGGTTATCCACTTTCTCAGATGCAGATGTTGGCTCTGGAAGAAAACTACTGCAAAAAAGGCTGGGTATTCATGTTCTGTGATGTGGACGGAGTGCAGTTTGTTGTTCCGGATGAGATCAGAGAGTTTACTATCACAAATCTGGAGACGGATAAGGTGCAAAATATACTTGGTCTTATTGCCGCTGTCCGCCTTTCCATGCGAGCGTGTTTAAATTTGTTTGGGATTGTAGAAAGAGCAAAGGTGGAGGACATTGCACTAAACCAGATGCTTGAATATCCATCTTTATCAGAAGAAGAGAGAAAAGAGCTTGAGTGGCTTCCGGAGAAACTAAAGGAAACAGTCGATATACTGTGTGAACGTGCAGAAGGTCCATTCTGGTGTGATAAACAGTGGATCATCAGTGAGCAGTTTGAAAATGAAAAAGAGTACCGGAAAATTTTACGACAGGTATCAGGTCAGGAATACTATATTCCGAATCAAAAAGAGATAAAATTATATGCAGAGAATCTGGTTGATGTAAAAAATCCATTTTATAAGAAAATTCTGGCAGATCTGACACATCTGATGAAAAACAAGACACGGGCAGACAATCTGATGTTGGAGTTGGAATATAAAGTAACAGAGGAAGATTTGAATGCTGCAGGAATTATGAATCTCTTGTTTGAGCGATATGTTGAATTCCCAAATCGTACAAGGGGAAATCATTTTGTGGAAAACTGCAGTGAATGGGTGTATTCAGTCCGGAAATGGAGTAATCGTGGATTTACAGACCGAGAACTTGGCAAAGAAAAGATTATTCCAAGTGAAATAGGTTTGCCTGAAATATCAAATCAGGTCACGAAGAAAAAAATCGGGCGAAATGACCCGTGCCCATGTGGAAGCGGGAAGAAGTATAAGCATTGCTGTGGAAAATAAATATAATAGCAGGCAAGGAAAATATCAGTTGCCAGAACATTTCCTGATTCACATTGCAAAGGTTTTGACATATTGTATAGAAAAGGCAAAAAAAGGAATTGAAAATGCAGTCAAATACAATATGCAGCAGCCGAATTGATTATTCGAATCTGCCGCAGTTTTTTATTTGCAGATTTTGAAGTCAGCAGTATCCAATGGAAATGAAAAGCCGTCGATTTTACATTTCCGGCGTTTTTATATCGTGTTTTTTATGATATGATGGTATCATCAAAATCATAATAAAGGAATAGAAGGGACTTGGATAATCAATGGATATTAACAGCATGAGTTATCATGTACAAAAGGCAGTATCAAGAGAAGAAAATATCCAGACAGAACTACTTGTTATTTTTTTGCTGGAGGGGAGAATGACACTGAAATATCAGGATGAGAGTTATCAGATGAAAGCGGAAGATATTATTTTGATCAATCCAGGTGTCAGCTATGAAATCGAGGGAACAAGAGATGCGTTGTATGGAATCGCCGCATTTTCGATGCATTTGCTTACTGCGGTTCTGCAAAGCCGTTATATGATCTTCTATTGCAATTCTGTGGTAGACGACGGCCACTCCTATCAGGATCTGCGTGATATTTTTTTCCAGATGACGGCGGAATATACATTAAAGGCACATCAGACGAACTGCTATCTGGATAGTTTGATGTTTAAACTGCTGGACTGTCTGGTGGAAAATTATCAGCTCAGCCAGAAACGGATCGAGGCATATGAATCAGAGAATGACGCAAGAATGCGGGAAATTATGCAGTACGTTCTGGCGAATCTGGATCAGGAGATCAGTTTGAATGAACTTGCAGACAGAATGTTTGTATCAACCTCCACTCTTTCGCGCATTTTTAAGAAAAATACCGGGGTGTATTTTGCAGATTATGTCATGCAGCTTCGGGTAAAGACAGCGCTTGGACTTTTGAAATATTCGGAACAGAATATGACGCAGATCGCGATGACCGCCGGCTTTTCTAATTCTGCGTCATTTAACAGAGCGTTTCGGAAAATTATGGGGACAACTCCGACAGAATATCGAGATAAATATCGAAATCAGAACCTGGAGCATGAAGATGCGAAGGAAAAGCAGGCAATAGAAATCCGGGCAGAACTAAAGAAAAAAGGTTATGAACTTGGGAAGCAGGAGAAGGTCACACGGATCACGCTGGATATGAAAATGTGCAGGGGACATAAATATCATAAATCCTGGAATCAGATGATCAATATCGGACCGATCTGGGATCTGAATAAGGCGAATGTACAGTTCCATACTCTGCAGCTGAATGAACATCTTCATTTTAAATATTTCCGCATCTGGAATGTATTTTCGAAAAAAATGATGATCAATGACGGGAAAACGGCTGGTCAGTATAATTATGACAGTATCAATCAAGTCTTTGACTTTCTGGTACAGCATCGTCTGAAGCCGTTTCTGGATCTGGGGAGAAGACCGGATACGGCGCTTCGATCCGATGGAAAAGAAATCTTTTATGAGGAACAGTACATTCCGTTTGCATCCAGAGAAAACTGGGAAATGATGATGGATGATTTCTTCTGTCATATTGTAGAGCGCTATGGACAGGAAGAAGTATCTGGATGGATTTTCGAATTGAGCCGGGACTGTATTCATGGAGATGACATCCCCGAAAATCGATTATATCAGGACGAGCAGTACGATTTTTTCCATGCATGGAAGTTTCTGTATCAGACCGTTAAAAGCAGAATACCGGATGCAAGATTTGGCGGGGTCAGCAGTATTGTTACAAAAGACTGGAAGTTTCTGAACCAGTTCTTAGAGAGATGTGCGCTGGAACATGTGAAGCCGGATTTTGTATCATTCATTTTGTTTCCATATGATTCTTATCCAACGGACAAGGTACAGGTAAGGAAGATCTCTCAGGATGAATATAATGAAGAAAATCAGATCCGGGAGATCAGACGATTGCTGGAGCAGGTCAAGATGGAAGAACTTCCGATCTACATTACAGAGATGAATCATACGATCTCCAACAGAAATTATCTCAATGACAGTTGTTTCCGGGCAGCCTATGTGGTGAAAAAAATGGAAGCTATTGCAGATCAGGTGGAAATGATCGGTATTATGAGTGGGACAGACTGGGTATCCAGTCATATGGATACGGTGGGGATCGTAAATGGCGGGATTGGTCTTCTGAGCAAGGATACAATCCGAAAACCGGCATATTTTGCAGTAGATTTTCTAAATCAACTGGGAGAATATCTTCTGGATAAAGGGGAGAATTATATTGTAACAAGAAAAGAAAGCGGAGATATCTATATTTTGTGTTTTTATTATTCCTGGTTTAAACGCAGTTATTTTTTACAGGAAGAAGACGTAGATTTGAGAAAATATAATTCCATGGTATTTAAAGATGAGAACCCGCTGCATTTGAACTTTCACTTTGAGAACCTGAAAAAGAGCGGAGACTATTATCTGAAGAAGAGAACCTTAAACAGGCAGAATGGCAGTATTTTGAATGAATGGGGAAAATTTCAGTACGATATACGCCTGACAAGACAGGATGTAAAATATCTGCAGGGCATCAGCTTTCCGACGCTTTCTCAAAGCAAAGCAAAAGTACTGCAGGGGGAGAATGTTCTGGATATGAAGGTGCTTCTGGAACCGCATGAAGTCAGTCTGATCCATATTTTTTGCAGACAATGATCCCCAAAATAAAAAAATATCGTTTGATCCACTTACAAAAGAGAATCTGTGCAACAAATGAGTTACAGTTGTTGCACAGATCTTTTTTTGAAGAAGCGCATTGAAAATAATCGTTAGAAATACAGAAATTTTGAAGAGAAAACAAACAGGACATTCTGATAAGATATGATCATCGAATAATTGACAGACCGGTTGTTGATACGATACGAGACTTAAAAAGAAAAAGAGAAAATATGAAAAAGAAAAGAGGTAAAAATAATGAACAAGAAGCTAACAGCGACAAAGGCAGCCACCATCTGTTACGGCTTTGGTGATCTGGCTTCTCAGTTTGTATGGACCTATGTGGGATCTTATCTGACAATTTATTATACAGATATTGTAGGGCTTGCACCTGTTGCAGTATCGGCGATCATGATGCTGGCGCGTATCTGGGATGCGATCAATGATCCGATGATGGGAGCAATTGCAGAGCGAACCCGTTCGAAGTTCGGAAGATTCCGTCCTTATATCGCATTCGGAGCTCCGTTGCTTGCGATTTTCAGTGTGCTGACTTTTACAAATCCATTTAGTGGAAACTCCGCAGCGGGTGTGATCTGGGCAGCAGTGATTTACATAATTGCCGGTATGCTGTACACACTGGTCAATATTCCATATGGAGCCATGGCAGCAGTAATGACAGAAGATGCGGATCAAAGAAATGTATTGAATACGTCCAGAAATATCGGAATGAATCTGGGAATGGTAATCGTAAATGGAGCATCCGCAGGCCTGGCTTTAAAATTTTCAGGTGCGGGCGCAGAAGTTGCAAACGGACACGGCTATATGATGGTAGCGCTGATCTATGCGATCATTGCTGTTCCGATGTTTTTGATCGTGTTCTTTACATCGAAAGAAGTAGTACAGCCGGTGGAAGAGCCAAAGCCGTTTTCATTTAAAGAAACGGTAAACAATCTGATCAAGAATAAATATCTCATGATCATCACGCTGGTGATGGCGCTGCAGATGACTGCTTTCATGGGAAGAATTGCGATTACATCATATTACGTGATTTATTGTCTCGGCTCTTTTACGATGATCGCGCTGATTATGACGATTCCGTCTCTTGGAGGAATCGTCGGCTCATTCTTTGTTCCGTTTTTTGCAAAGAAATTCGGAAAGAGAAATGTGCTCATGGGATCGATGATCATACAGGGAATCGGACTTGTGATCATGTATCTTGCACCATTTGATAATATGAACATGGTATTGGCAGGAGATATTATTTTTGGATTATTCAATGTTGGATTCCCGATGAGTCTTTCTATGGTGGCAGATTCTGTAGATTATATGGAATTAAAAACAGGAGTTCGTACAGACGGTACTGCCTATGCAACCTATGGTCTTGCAACAAAATTTGGAAATGCGGTAGGAGGAGCTTTTGGAATCCTGATCATGGGAGCGTTTGGATATGTGGCAAATGCCGAACAGACAGCACAGGCATTGAATGGGATCAACTTTACGGTGAACCTTCTTCCGGCGATTTTGTTCTTCCTGGCAGCAGCAACCTGTCTGCTTTGGAGAATGAGCGATAAAGATGCAGAGGAGATCCGGGCACAGTTGAGAGAAAAACAGAATGTGTAAATGGAAACAGGAGGTAGAAATATGTATCACTATGAAAAAAAAGGACCAAAACGCGGAGTCGCACTATACAGCTATTCAGCCGAATTTGGATTGACAAAGACATTGGGGGACTGTTTTGAAGATCTTCATGATATGGGAGCTCATGGAATTGAAATTCTTGCAAATACACATATTGAGAACTATCCGTATCCGACAGATGAGTGGGTGGAAAAATGGTGGCGTCTTTGTGATAAATATGAAATCGTTCCGGTAGAGTATGGAAACTGGATCGATTCTCATGTACTGGGAGACAGAGATCTGACGACAGAGGAATCCGTAGAAATGCTCAAAAGAGATATCCGTCTGGCGCACAGACTGGGATTTAAAGTAATGAGAACGAAAATGCCGGTGATCAACGATCTTCTGGAACCGGTTGAAAACTGGAGAGAGATCATCAAAGGTGCGCTTCCTCTGGCAGAAGAACTGGATATTCAGATGTGTCCGGAAATTCATACGCCGTCAAACCTGAAAGGAAAATTAGTGACAGATTTTGTAGAGTTTATCCGGGAAACAGGAACGAAACATTTTGGACTGAATATCGATTTTTCAGTCTTCCGAACAGAGTTTAAGGAAGGAGAATGGGTCGATCCAAACTTTACTCCAAATAAGCCGGAAGATATCATACCGCTGCTGCCATATGTGTATTGCTGCCATGCAAAATTCATCAATATGAATGATGCGTTTGAAGAAACCACGATCCCTTATCCGGAAATCATTCAAATCCTGCAGGAAAATGAATACGAGGGCTACTTGTTAAGTGAATATGAAGGCGCGGATAAATACGATGAAGGATATGAAGTGGGTCAGACTCTGAGAAAACAGCATATTATGCTGAAAAATTTGTTGGGAGATTAAGGAGGATATTGTATTATGGAAAAACAGGTCATTCAATCCGTTGGATTCAGAAATATAAAAGATGAAGAGGGAAATGTAACAGGCTTTCAGTTTAAAGTGCGTCTGCCTTATTACAGAGGAATTTTCCTTTCTCAGATTCGTCCGGGTACTCTTTATATCGATGGGGAAAAAATTGAAAAAGACCAGATCATCTGGAATATCAATGGCGAAGATTTCACGAATGAGGAAATGGCACAAGATTTTCAGAGACACTGGGCAGTTACAACTCCGGCAGTTTTAAAAGTAAGGAAAGAAGGCGGACTTGCGCAGGGATACCATGATCTGAAATATGGTTTTTGCTTTACCTCATCTTATATGCCTCCGATCATTCAGGCACACCTGGATCCGGATCAGGAGAGCATGGTATTTATGCCGGAATTTGGACATCATGTCAATGAAAGAAGACTTTTGATCGTATAAGTGTATAGAACGTAAAAAACATAAATCCTGTCTGGGTATTGTTCCGGGCAGGATTTTTTAAATGAACAGAATGCAACAAATGTACTGCGTCTGTTGCAAAGATGCTTTTCCAGAGGGGAGATCGTGCAAAAAAGAGAAAGAAAAGTGAAACCTGAGAAAATATTTTTTGAGTATAAAACGGTAAGATATAGTCAGAAAGAAACAAATGAGCCATGAAAAACAAAATTATAAAATCAGAGAAGAAAGAGAGGACAAAAAAATGGGTAAGAAACTTCCGGTTGGCATTCAGGTTTATGGATTACGGGATCTTCTGGAGAATACACCTGAGAATTTTAAAGCCGTGATGCAGAAAGTAAAAGATTTGGGGTATGACGGAGTAGAACTGGCCGGGCTGTATGGCCTGAAGCCGGAATATGTGAAACAGGTACTGGATGAGGTTGGACTGATCCCGATCAGCGCGCATGTAGCATTTGCAGAGATGATGGAAAATCTGGATCAGATTTTGAAGGACTATGCAGTGATCGGTGTGAAATATCTGGTCATGCCTTATATGGCAGAGGAATATCGACCGGTGAATCCGGAGGGATTTCAGAAATTCCTTCCCCTGTTAAATGAAGTGGGACAAAAAATCCATGATGCGGGTATGACGTTTTTGTATCACAACCATGATTTTGAGTTTGTGAAGCTGCCGGACGGACAGTGGGGGTACGATGCGATGTTTGATGCGATTCCTCACGATCATTTGATGTCAGAGCTGGATACCTGCTGGTGTGATGTGGCAACCGGGGAAGCGCCGGAATTTGTCCGTAAATATACAGACCGGATTCCGGTCGTACATTTGAAAGATTACATCAAAAAAGGTGAAGTCAAAAACATGTATAAACTCATTGGAATTGAGACCGAAGAGGAAGAAGGAGATACCGGTTATTTTGGATTCCGTCCGGTCGGTTTTGGACAGATGGTTTGGGAACCGGTTCTGGAAGCTGCGATCGATGCAAATGCAAAATGGGTGATCGTAGAGCAGGATGAGCACTATGACATGGAACCGCTGGAGTGTGCGAAAAGAAGCCGGGAATATTTGAAGATTCTTGGATGGTAACAGTAGAAATATTTAATAGATAAAAAAGGAGACAAAACGATTATGAAAGAAATCAGAATTGCGATTATTGGAACAGGAATGATCTCACACAGACATATGACAGTCATTGAGAATCTGAAAAAAAGAGGACAGGCGCTCAAAGTTGTGGCAGCAGCAGAAATTGACAAAGAAAAACTGGAAGCCTTCGGAAAACAATATGGGATTCCGGAAGAAAATCTCTACCAGGATTTTCGTGAGATGTTAAAAAAAGACGACATTGACGAAGTAGAAGTATGCGTACATAATAATCTTCATACTTCTGTAGCAACTGCAGTTATGGCAGCCGGTTTTGACTGCTATTCCGAGAAGCCAATGGCAGCAAGCTATGCAGATGCAAAAATTCTGTACGATGCACAGAAAAAATACGGGAAAAAATTGGCAGTGCAGATCAGTTCCATTTATAATCCTCAGACACGTATCGCAAAGAAAATGATCGAAGAAGGAAAACTTGGTAAGATTTATCATGCGAGAAGTGTAGGGCACAGACGTCAGGGACGTCCGGGATATGACATGCCGTTCTTCAGCCCGGATTTTATCAATCCCAAAGTCGGAGTACATGGACCGCTGTTTGATCTTGGGATCTATCATCTGGCACAAATGCTTTATGTACTTGGCATGCCGGAATTAGAAAGCGTATATGGTATCCAGTCCTGTGATTACTGGACAGATAAAAGAATTGACAAGATCACAAATCGGACGGCACCGGTAGAAGACCTTGGAGTAGGAATTGCAAGATTTAAAGGCGGACTTTCTATGGATATTTACGAAGACTGGGCAATGCACATGGATGACATCGGAACAAGCTTTATTGCAGGTTCCAATGGAGGATTGAAGTTCCTGGACGTAGATACGACAGGTGGTCCTCTGGCTGTTCCGGAAGGCGGTTCCATCGTAGGCGGAGGCGCTCTCCAGAATCCGAAACTGGAGTGGTTTGGAGTGGATGAAGATGGAAATCTCTTTGAAAATAAATTGAATTGCGCCATCGGTGATATTACAGGACAGCAGGAACTGATGCTGCATCCGGAAATGGAGAAATATAACGACAACCAGCTGCAGTGGTACTCTTACTTAAGAGGAGAGCTGGATGATACTACAAGAATTGATTCGCCATATATTGCAATGCAGACTGCTTTCCTTTCCGAAGGAGTGGTACTTTCCAGTGAACTTGGCCGCAGTGTGACAGCAGAGGAGATCAAAGCAATGTCAAAATCAATCGCGCTTCGTGAGCAGGAAACACCATTTGGTACGATCAAGTATGATTTTGATGAATACAAACCAGAATAAAAAAGTGGAGGCGTGAAAAATGGAAGAAGATATTCGTATTGCGATCATAGGTCATGGATTTATGGGACATGAGCATGAAAAAATGCTCAGTGATTTTCCGGGGATCAAACTGGTGGGGATTTCAGACAGAGATCCCGGACAGCTTGAGGACGTAAAGGAAGGCATTAAGAGGTATGCGGATAATGAAGAATTGTTTGCAGATCCGGAAGTGGATGTAGTTATCATTGCCGCAAACAACAATCAGCATCACGATCTGGTACTTCAGGCAGCAGCCGCCAAAAAAGATATTATCTGTGAAAAGCCGGTTGCCATGAGTCTGGAAGAACTGGATGACATGGAACGGGCAGTCAAAGAAAATGGAGTGAAATTTACCGTTCATCAGCAGCGCAGATATGATCCGGATTTCCGGATCGCAAAAGAAGTATATGATTCCGGTACACTGGGAGATGTATATTCGATTAAAAACCAGCTGTATGGATTCAATGGAAATATGCATGACTGGCATGTACTGATCAGTGAAGGAGGCGGTATGCTGTATGACTGGGGCGTACACCTTCTGGATCAGGTATGCTGGATGTTCCCGGGAGCAAAGCTGAAATCTGTATTTGCAGATATCCGCAATGTGATCAATACAGAGGTAGACGATTATTTCAACATTATGCTCCGGTTTGATAATGATGTGACGGCTACCGTAGAACTTGGCACATATTATCTGGCTGATAAGGTTCAGGATAAATGGTTTGAGCGGCACTGGTTCGTAGCCGGAAATAAAGGAACTGCCTATGTAGATGGATTTTTCCCGGAAGGCAAGATTGTCCGGACTACAAGTCTTCTGACGAATGTAGGCGGCAAACGAACGATGACGGCAGCCGGACCGACAAGGTCTTTCGGACCGGCTCCGGAAGGCAGGATCGTGACAGAACCGCTTCCACAAGTAAATACCGAACACAGAAATTATTTTGAAAATTATGTGAGAGCATATCACGGAGAAGAAGAATTTCTGGTGAAAATTTCAGAGGTACGGCGTATCTTGAAATTGATGGATGCAGTACGTGAATCCGGACGTACAGGAAAATCCATTGATTTTGAATAAACCGTCTGAATAAAAGGCTCAACAGGGTGTCGAAGCGGCGATGCCGCGGGACTGCCGTGGAGTCATACCATAAATTTCTTTGAACAGCCGGTTAAAGATAGTCTGGTTTGTAAATCCGCTTTTGAGCATAACGTCGGAAATAGAAAGATCTGTATTCAGCAGGAGGCGTCCGGCGTGAGAAATCCGAACCTCATTCAGGTAACGAAGAAAAGTAATCCCCATATGTTGTTTGAAAAAACGACAGAAATATTCCCGGCTGAATCCAACCTGTGCAGCTATGGTATCCAGGGAAAGTTTTTCCATATAATGTTCGTTTACATATGTGATGATTTCCCGTATCGTATCATTGGAGTGACTGACAGGCGCAGTGGTCTCCGGGAGAGAATGTACAGAAAAATATCGAATTAAATCAGAAAGCATCAGCAAAGCCGTGCCGTCCGAGCGCATGGCGCTGGTGCTTTCGTTTGTTACATTCGTACGAGTCATAGTATGAGCCAGCTGACACAGGCGGAGATAATGTGTAGACCTGGGGTCATCAAGCGGAAGGGGACGACACCGGATGCGGTACAATTCAAAGTCCGGGCAATAGACCGAAAGTTGCTTTTTATCTACATGGATACATAAGAACATATACAAATTGGAATCAGAATGGATGGAATGTACCTCTTTGGAGTCAAAAACAATCAGCTGATTGCGGGAAAGAGAGAGGGTTTCCTGTTCGATGTGAATGGTAACAGATCCATTCAGACAAAATAAAATTTCCATTGCTTCATGCCAGTGTGCCGGAATATGAGGATTTTCTAATGCTGCCATAGAGACCTGAATTCCAAGATTTCCGAGAGGATGAAGCGCTTCATGATATACCTTTGCCATAAAAACTCCTTTTATCGTTTCAAAGAAATGTCAATATCGTTGTAAAACAAGTCAATTATAACACTGGTTTGAACGTTGAAACAAGGATAAAATACAAGATGTAAGAAGAAAACAACAAAGTGAGAATAGAGAATAAAAGGAGAGGAAATCATGAATACAGCAGCTATTTCAAATAATCAGTCCGTAACAATGAATTCTGTAAATGTAAATAAAAAAGTAAACTGGATGGAGCGTTTCAGAGCGTACCTGTTAGATAACGCAGAGTATTTTGCGGCAGGTTCTGCAATGATGACAGGAAATGCTTCTGCAGCAGTGCAGATCATGAAAACAGCAAGACGATAAAACAGAGAGAAAAGAAACTGCGTTTCGCAGAATGCAAGAAAATAAAAAAAGCCGATGTTGGAGACGGAAGATCTGAGGAGAGAACATACAGAACAAAGCCGCATCCATCAGTCGGCTTTTTTTGAATTTCAGCAGAAACATGAAAAAATCATAGCTGAATCGCTCATATCGTGGTAAACTAAACAGGAACCAGAAAATCAGGATCGGCATACCGGCCGATCGAATATTCTTATTGAAATTATAAGAAAAGAGGGGATACACATGATAAACGTGAAAGAATACAGCGGACACATTCGAAACTGGTCAGCGCTTTGTGAACGACTGGGGATCGATCATTCTTTATCCAGAGAGGACAGAGAAGAACAGATTCTCATCAAAGCGTATGAGACATGGGGAAATGAAATGGCAGACCATATGCATGGGATGTTTGCCTTTGCCTTGTGGGATGATGAGAAACAGGAATTATTCTGTCTGAGAGATCAGTTCGGAACAAAGCCGTTTTATTATTATGAGACAGCAGATGGTGAATTATTATATGGGACAACCATCCGTCAGATCATGGAGCAGCCGGGATTTGTAAAAGAATTAAACGAAGAGATGCTGCAGTTATATTTAAGCCTTACCTATGTTGCAGGAGAGATGACATTTTTTAAAGGTGTCAAAAAGCTTCTTCCGGGACGGTATCTGATCTGGAAAGACGGAAAACTTGCGATCACCCGTTACTGGAAGCCGGAATTCCACCCGGATGAGACTAAAACATTAGAAGACTGGGCTGATGAAATTCACAACACACTGACAGAGATTATGCCGGAAGTGAAAGAAGAGAGTGAGTATGCAGAATCGTTCTTGTCAGGCGGGGTAGATTCTTCGTATGTTCTGGCAATGTCAGATGTGCAGAAAACAGATTCCTGCGGATATGAAGAAGAGCGATTTGACGAATCCGGACTTGCAAGACAGACAGCAGAGCTTCTTGGAAGAGAGAGCCAGCGTTGTGTGATCACACCGGAGGAATATTTTGGTATTGTGCCGGATGTAATGTACAACATGGAACAGCCGCTTGGAGATGCCTCGGCAATTGTATTCGCACTTGGATGCAGAGAGACTGCAAAGCATACAAAGATTTGCTATTCCGGAGAAGGTGCGGATGAATTCTTCGGTGGATACAATATGTATCGAAATGCAGAACGCTACGGCGAGAATCTGAAGAATTTCTATGTCGGCAATACGAACATCATGAAAGAGGATGAAAAGCAGAAAATCTTGAAACATTATGATCCCGATGTGCTTCCAATCGAACTCGTAAGAAGTATTTATGAGGAGATGGAAGGATTGGATCCACTTAGTAAGATGTCCAATGTAGATATTCAGATCTGGCTGGAAGGAGATATTTATCTGAATGTGGATAAGATGAGCCGGGCAGCAGGACTGGAAGTTCGGATGCCTCTGACTGATACCAGAATTTTCAGCATTGCATCCAGAATGCCGTCCAGATATAAAGTCAACGAGGAGCAGAACAAAGTCGCATTCCGTACAGCGGCAGCAAAAGTGCTTCCGGAAGAAATTGCATTCCGCAAGAAACTTGGATTTATTGTGCCGATCCGTATCTGGATGGCGGATGAGCGATACAATCAGGATGTGCGCGACAAGTTCCACAGCGACATGGCAGCAAAATTCTTCAATCTGGATGAGATCAATGCGATTTTTGAGGATTATATCGGAGGAAACTCGGATAACTGGAGAAAAGTGTGGACAATTTATACATTCCTTGTATGGTATGAGGAATACTTTGTGAAGAGATAAAAGAGAACCATGAAAGTGATGGGAATTTCCCACTATTTTCATGGTTCTTTTTCTTAGCCTTTCATCTCCGTATAAATTTCACGACCATACTGATCCAACAGATCGATCGTATGCTGCATATCTTCCTGTGTTGCTTCCGGATGGATCGCGCAGATTCGAAGTACGGTCTTTCCATTGAGAACAGTAGTAAAAATCGCTGCATAACCGCTTTCGAGAATCCGATGGGAGATCTTTTCATTCAAAATGTCCTGTTCTTCCTTTGTCAGATCTTTTGGGGCATAGCGGAAGTTGATCATTGCCATCTGTGCAGGGGAGACGATTTCCCAGTCTTTTTTTGAATTCAGAGCTTCTTCGGCCCAGACTGCCAGCTGGAATCCATGCTCAATGGCAGATCCGATCAGATCACTTCCGAGCACCTGCAGAGTCAGCCATAGTTTTAAGCCGCGGGCAGGGCGGGTCAGTTCCATTCCGATATCCCATGTATTGACATTGTCGATGTCATTTTCCAGATCTTTTAAATACTCTGGATTTACATGGAAGCTGTGGAACAGGTTACGGATATCTTTTACAAGAACCATAGCACATCCGTACGTCTGGAACAGCCACTTATGCGCATCCCAGCTGATACTGTCGGCAAGTTCGGTTCCATTTAACAAAGACTTGTATTTCGGGCTTAACAGTACAGAAGCACCGTAGGCACCGTCAATGTGAAACCACATATCATGTTTTTTACAAAGTGCGGAAATCTTTGTAAGTGGATCTATACTTCCGGTGTTCGTGGTTCCCGCGGTACCAATGACAACAAACGGGATATAGCCGGATTTTTTGTCTGCTTCAATGACTTCTTCCAGTTTTGCCGTATCCATCTGGAAATGGGAGTTTGTAGGAATTCTGCGAATCCGGCTGTCCGTGATTCCGATGATACGCAGTCCTTTTGCGACGGAGCTGTGTGTCTGATCCGAAATATAAGCTGTTCCCAGATGGAGATTGATATCTGTCAGCTTATTGTCCCGGGCGGCAGTCAGAGCGGTGATGTTTGCCATAGACCCTCCGCTTACAAAGACACCTCCCGGATTCCCGGTAAATCCGACCTGTTTTGCCAGCCATTTTAACACTTCCTGTTCAATACAGTTGACCATGGGGGCAAGTTTGCTTCCGCCGGCATGAATGTTGTAAGCAGATGTCATGATATCTCCCAGCCAGGAAACCGAAGAAGCCGGTCCCGGAACGAAACTGAAGAAACGTGGATGGTTTGCATCTCCGCGGTATCGGTATACTTCGTTCATCATTTCAGAAACAACTTCGTTTACCGGGCGTCCTTTTTCCGGGATTTTGATCTGTTTGATCTTGTCCTCCTGATGTTCCTTTGCTTCAACAACAACAGGCTGATCGTGGATCTCGTGTTTTTCCGCACAAAAATCATGCACAAACGATTTGATGGCCTCTTCCAACTGGGTACTGTTTAAAATATATTCGGTTCCGATCATAAAGGTATTCCTCTTTTTCTTAATTACTTGACTCATTTCGTTTGATAGTCTACACTAAATTTACATATATGTAAAATTCATAGATTTCATATAATATATTAAAAATATTAATTAGGAGAGACGGATGGAAATCAGAAATATTTTGACGTTTCTAAAAGTGGCAGGCACCCAGAATTTTTCCAAAGCAGCAGAGCAGCTGGGGTACTCCCAGTCCGCAGTGACCATTCAGATACAGCAGTTGGAAAAAGAGCTGGGAACACAGCTGTTTGAGCGGATTGGAAAGCGTGTATATCTGACGGAAAAAGGGCAGGAGTTTATTGGCTATGCAAGTGAGATCATGCGGGTGACAAATGAAGCATTGACATTTGCCGGGGAAGAGCATACGACAAGAGGAACATTGAAGATCGGCGGCGTGGAATCTACCTGTACGGCACTGCTTCCGGAACTTTTGCTTCAATATCACAGACTGTATCCGGAAGTTGAAGTGATCATTAAGTCCGGAGCTACAGAAAATTTGATGGATCTGGCGAAAAGTGATGAGATTGATCTGATCTTCACGCTGGATAAGAAAATTTACAGTTCACAGTGGATGTGTGCGGCAGAAAGAGTAGAAGATACGATTTTTGTGACATCAGACAGGGTATTTGCACAAAAAAGTAATATTCATCTGATACAGCATCTTGCAAAAGCGGCATTTCTTCTCACGGAAACAGGAGCCGCCTATCGATATGAACTGGAGCAGATGCTGGCAGAAAAAGAGATTGAGATTGTACCGGTTTTGGAGATCGGTAATACAGAAACGATTATCAATCTGCTAAAGCGGGGGATGGGGATATCATTTTTGCCGGAATTTACTGTGAAAGAAGAAATAGAAAAAGGTGTCCTTTTCGAGATACGGACGGATTTGCCGGGAGTGAAGATGTACCATCAGCTTTTGTATCACAAGAACAAATGGATGACACCACAGATGAAAGCGTTTCTGGATCTTGTGCTTGCACAGCCCGGATTTCGTGAAAAAGTGGGCTGTGCAGGCACATAAAATTATTTTCCGGTTACATATTCATGCATGGATTTTGTGAGATAGTGGTTGACCGGCATTTTTTCCGTTGTAATATATCCGGCAGGAGCATCGATCAACATTGGAATGCGGTTGACCAGTGTGGCGCAGGTTAATTCCACTGTTGCCGGGCGATTTACGATCACCGTTGTATCCGGTTCACCGTGGAAGCTCCATTCATTTTTATCAAAATCCTCAGGACCATAGACATAACCGAGACATTGTGTTTCCAGTGTGATTCCTTCTTCTGTTTCTGTTGTAACGATGGCGGACATTCCGGTAGCATCCCCTGCTTTTACCGTCATATTCAGCGTACTGGAGTACAAATCTCCGTCGTGCGTGATCGGTACACATTTTTGTGTCTGTGAAGTAATGTGAAGACCGAGCTGGCTGCAGAGCCATCCGTTCTGATTCCACATATAAGATGGAACGACGATGCCCTCATCAATTGCCTGCAAGGTCTGGTGATAATCCAGATTATTATATGCTCCGATCTGGCGTTCGAAATCTTCGATATTTAATCCGGCGCCATGGCCCTCTGCAAGAGCAATTCCATAGTCTTCCACATTATAGCTGCTGCTTCCGCAGATTTTTGTAATGCGATGCATAGATCCTGCCAGAGTTGTGATCAGAGAACCCCAGTACATATCCGGGTATCCGCTTCCGCACAATGTACAGTTGTTGGCTTTGGCAAGTGCATCCAGTTCTTCTGTAATTTCTTTTGAAGAGTTCCACGGATAGAGTGCCTCTTCGCAGGTAGAAATCGCGTTGATTCCGTTTTGTGCACATACAGAAAATGCTTCTTTTAATTCGGCCATAGTGGAGCGGGTTGCGATAATGCATACATCTGGTTTTTCTTTGCTTAAAATTTCAGAAGCATCTTTAGCATCGCTGATCGTTATGCCAAGTTTTTCCATTCCAAGATGAGTGCCGATATCCGTACCGATCATTGCAGGATTCATGTCAAAGGCAGCCACCAGTTCTCCGCCTTTTTCTAAAACATATCGCATCAGATAGTGACTCATTTTTCCGCATCCGTATTGTGCGATTCTTATTTTTCTGTCCATAAAATCATATCCTTTCTTTGAAACATTATGTTCCATAGTATAGCCAGGAACTCTTTATCTTATGTTGATTGTAAGTCCTGTTGCCGGAATAAAGTCAATGTAAAATTGTAGTCTGCTGACAGGCAGAAAAAGGCTATTTCAGATGAGAAAACTGTACAAAATGATTGAAAATAGAAGTGGAATCGGCTAAAGTAACATTATACTAAGAATAAGGTTTGGGAGGACACAGAATGCAGATTAAAAATGCAGTTTCCATGATTCCCTATGGTCTGTTATCAGGAATTGTCGATGGACAGGAAGTGCGCATCACACAGCTGGGAGAAAACGGATTTGTATTTCGGATGGCAAATCAGGCTGAGAAAATCCATGAAATCTGGCTGCAGTTTTTTTCGCAAAATGGAGGGTGCTATAAGAAGCTTCTGATTCCTGCAGACCGGATGAAAAAAATGGAGGAGAGCCGATTTTTTACAGAATATACGGTATTGACAGAAGACAAAGACTATCAAAAATATGTGCGTCAATTACTTGCTGATTATTGGAAGTATATTTCTTTGAAAATGACAGGGGAAGACGGGGAAGTCGCGGCAGCATACACGGATTACCCTGTTCATCTGGATGAAGACTATGCAGAATCTCTGGAAGAGCAGAAAGAGGAGTGGTTTCAGGAGGCAGCAGAGAAAGCAAAAGGGCAGAAGCTGTGTGAAAATGTAGAGCTGGCTCTGGAGTTGGATACTCCGCAGTTATATGAAGCGTGGCTAAGGGAACCGATGGAAACATTTGCAGAAAAATACTGGAAAAAATGGGGCTTGCAGGAACATCCGATTGCGAAGAAACCGGTGGAACGTGTTTATATAGGCAATACGTTTTGTCCTCATTTATTTCCGGAGAATGACATATTACATGCCATGTTGGAAAAGGCAAAAATTGAAGGAATTTCAGTGACACTGACATTTTCGTGGATCAAAGAGAGTCAGATAGATTCAATCAGAGAATTGCTGAAATTTCTGGAACAGAGAAAAGAATATATGCCGAATGAGATTGCAGTAAATGACTGGGGCACCGCACATCTGATCCGTAAATGGAAACAGGAAACGCAAAACTGTGTGAAACTGAATCTGGGTATTCTTTTGAACCGGTACAAAAAGGACAATCGGTCCCGTTATCTGAAAGAGGAAACAAATTGCTTTCAGGAGACCAATTTAAACAGTGAATTTTATCAGCAATATTTAAAAGAGAACCAGATTGAGCGGTATGAACTGGAAGCCTGCGGACATGAAATCGTGATTCCAAAAGGAAAACATAGCCTGCATCTGCCGTTTTTTCAGACCAATACAGCACAGTTTTGTACACTGTATGCGAAGTGCGCATGTGGAGACCGTGGCAGACAGAAATCTGTAGAACAGTGCCCCGGATACTGCAGGGGATTGGTATTTTTATATCCCAGGCATCTGGAGATGTTTGGAAAGTATAACACACTGTTTGGATATGATAGAACGAGTCTGGAAGAGATGGAGTATCTGAATCAATCTGTCAGACAAGGCATTGACCGGATTGTGGTAAACCTATTGTGAGAAGTGAGGCGTGAAGATGAAGATTACAGCAGGGCTTGGAAGTGTGGATGATTATCCAATGTATGTGGAGGCAGGGGCAGATGAATGTTTCTGCGGGTATGTTCCATTTGCGTGGGCAGAAAAATATGGAGTGCTAAATCCATTAAACAGACGAGAAGTGCGCGCTTATAATGTGCAGATCGGTTCTTATGAAGAGTTGAAGATTCTTGGAAATATGAGGAAATACTATCAGGTGCCGGTAGCCATCACGTTCAACTCATTATCTTATACACCCGAGCAGTATCCTGTTGTGGGGGAGATCATTGGACAATGCCATCAGGCAGGATTTGATACGATCATTGTGGCAGATCCGGCGCTGCTTTTGTATATCCGCAGTCAGAAGATCCCCTGTCGGATCCATTTGAGCGGAGAATTTGGAGAGATCAACAGCCAGATGGCAGATTTTCTGGAAGAAATGGAAATCTGCAGGGTGATCTTTCACCGCAAAAATACAGTAGAAGATATGAAATCCTGTATTTCCAATCTAAAAAAGAATATCGAGTACGAGGCGTTTGTCCTAAATGAACTGTGCCATTTCAGTGGAGGATTCTGCAATTCGCTGCACTGTGATGAACTGGGGCATCTCTGTCGGGTTCCATATCGCGTGGGGAAGTTGAACAAAAAGTGTAAGGGCGTTCTGGAACTGTCAAATCAAAAAGCAGATGAAGTGGAAAACGAGGATTTGGATGTGGAAAACTATCGTACAGGAGCAGGTGGATGTGGATTGTGTGCGCTGTACGACCTACAAAAAGCGGGAATTACATATTTGAAGATTGTGGGCAGAGGAAATTATACAGAATTCATGCAGCAGGATATCATCCGGTTGAAAAAAGCGCTTATGATTTTGGAAACAGCGGAAACGAAAAGAGAATTCCGGGATCGTATGAAACAGGAATTGTTCCCAGATGGGTGCAGTCAAAACTGCTACTATTGACAACAGTTTTGACTGGTATTCCAGAATCGTTTGATCTCATCAGGAGTTAAAGTCTCGATGAATCGCTTTTTAATGGTGATCAGTTCTTCCAGATCGTAGAGAATTCGATAGAGAACTGCACGGTTTTCAAACTCGGTTCTTGTCACTGGAAGCGGTTCTTTTTGCATGGAAGTCTGCATTTCGGTCAGTTTCTGCATCAGTTCCTGTGTATTATTGGATTCATGAAATTTTATACTGACATCTTCGATAAAATGAGAGATGGCATGCGCCTGAATCGGAACATCATGTAAAAGTCGGATATTCTGACAGAGTTTTTCAACTACCAGCTTCTGGTTTTTTCGCATTTCTACATATTTCACAAAATACTGTTCATCTGACAGTAATGTATTTCCCTGATTTTCGTGCGCCTCTTTTTCCAGTTTCTTTAAAATCAAATCCAGATCGGACAGATCAAAAAAGGTGCAGGCAAGTTGTTTGTCCATCACAATATCACGGGCGATCCGGTGGAATGTATTCCGGAATATCTGTTCCAGCTCGGATTGTGCCCGTCGGATTTTTGCTGAATTTCCGGGCATGTAGAGATTCATCAGAATCCCACAGGAAGTTCCGGTCAGAAGCAAAAGCAGTTCGTTGACCAGGAGTGCGGGATGCACAGACTGGGCAGCATACAGGTGCAGTACCAAAACGGTGTTGGAAACCAGTGTATTTTGCAGAGAAAATAATTCACAGATACCGGCAAACAAAATCAGATAGACAAAAATGGATGGAATCTGGTATCCCATCAGATAAAATACCACTATAGCCACAGTCATGGACGGAAAGAAAGAAAAAATACGTCTGGCGACAAGAGAAAAGGTTTCCCTTCTTGTATTCTGCAGGCTTAAGATGGCAATAATACCGGCAGAAGTTGGTGTCTGCAGTTGGAATAGTACTGCAAGAAGACATCCGATGGACGCGGCTGCAGCAATTTTAAAAATACGCAGAAAATCAATTTGTTTTATATTCATATCGGTTCTCCCTAAGATCATAGTAAGGATATTCATTCTAGCATATACAGTTGCAAGAGTAAATAACCAGAACAAATGTTAACTTATAATAATAAAAGGTTGACAATAGAGCATCTCTTTCGTATACTGGAACAAGAGTGTAAAGAAGGAGAACAAAACACATGGAGACAAAAGCAAAATTTCTCACAACGAAACAAATGACGCTGATCGCATTGATGACAGCGCTGACCTGCATTCTGGGGCCGTTAAGTATTCCACTGCCGTTCAGTCCGGTGCCGATTTCATTTACAAACCTGGTGTTGTATTTCTCGGTTTTTGTACTGGGAACAAAATTCAGCACCATCAGTTATATCGTATACCTCTTGATCGGTCTGGTCGGACTTCCGGTATTTTCTGGTTTCAGCGGCGGTCCGGCAAAAGTGGCAGGGCCTACGGGCGGATATCTGGTCGGATTTGTGTTTTTGACAGTGATCGCCGGATTTTTTGTGGAGCATTTTAAAGGAAAACTGTCATTTGCCGTTCTTGGAATGGTACTTGGAACGATCGTATGTTATCTTTTCGGTACAATCTGGCTTTCTATGCAGTTGAATATCGGATTTGTGGCAGGACTTGGTGTCGGAGTATTTCCGTATATTCCGGGAGATCTGGTAAAAATTGCAATTGCCTGCATTATAGGGCCGAAAATCAGACGTGCTGTTGTAAGATAAAGGGATAGAATCTGCACTTTCGGACAGAATAAACAAGACATGATTTGTAATGGAAAGTGGGGAAATGATATGGAAGAACAGACAGGAAAGCTTTTAAAAGAATGCAGCAGTGGCTGCAAGATGGCGATCAACAGCCTGAATCAGGTGCGGGATTTTGTGAAGGATGAAAAGCTTCATCAGCTGCTGGATGAATACGACAAGAAACATAAAGCACTGGAGGAAGATATCAGCAGACTGCTGGAAAAACATGGAGAACAAGAAAAGGATCCGCATCCTGCCGCAGCTGCATTTTCCAGGATTACAACGGATGTGAAGCTGATGCTCCACGATGACAGCTCTCAGATTGCGAAGCTTCTGATGGATGGCTGTAATATGGGAATCCAGTCCATCGGAAAATTTCTCAATGAGTATGAAGAGGCGTCTTCTGAGAGCCGTTCGCTTGCAAAGAAGCTGCTCCATATGGACGAACAGCTGATGAAAGAATTGAAACCATTCTTATAAAAACAGGATAAACAGTTAAAAAACTGACAGCAAAAGTTAACTCTCCATCCATTGGAGAGTTTTCTTTTCTTTGATACAATAAAAGCAGCAAAAGATCAGAGAAAAGAGAGGTGCAGATGGATGGAATTGAAAATTGGAAAACGAATTCAAGATCTTAGAAAACAAAAAGGACTGACGCAGGAACAGGTGGCAGCAGCACTCAATATTTCAGCGGCAGCAGTGTCCAAGTGGGAGACGGATACGACATATCCGGATATTACAATCCTAAATCCACTGGCAAGGCTTTTGGGCGTGAGTGTGGATGTTCTGCTGGACTTTCAGGAGCAGATGACGGAAGAAGAATGTATGAAGCGGATGGAGAAAGCGGATACACTGTTTTCGACAAGAAACTGGGAAGAAGGACAGCAGTACTGTGAAGAGCTTCTGAAAGAATTTCCGACAGACTTATTTCTGAAATTTCGGGTAGCTTCGACTTATATGCAGTATGCAGGTGCAAGCTTACAGGAAGAAATTTTGAAGCAGCAGATGGAACGAAGCATTACGTTGTTTGAAGAGAGCACAGCCAGCGAAAATGCGGAGATTTCCGAGACGGCATGGTATGTTTTATCTGGCTTATACTGTATGAATGAGGAATATGAAAAAGGGCTGGAAGCCGTAGAAAAACTGCCGCAGCCGGATTTTGATGCAAGAAGCATGAAGTCCAGTATCCTGTATCAGATGGGAAAACTGGAAGAATCAGAAAAACTGACACAGCGTTGTTTGTATGAAGAAATCCGCAATGCAGGTTTGTCTCTGGTCAGTCTGGCGAAAATTGCCGGAGAAGAAAGTGAGTATGAAAAGGCGTTTCGATTTCTGGATGCCGCACAGGAGCTGGAGACCTTATTTGAAGAAAGCCGTCTCGGAGGAGTCAATGTTATGGTATCCCAGATGAAACTTGGAATTCTGGTGAAGCAGGGGAAAAAAGACCAGGCACTTTCAGAACTGAAGCATCTGGTTATGGGGTATCTGAATATTGTACAAGGAAGAAAGACAGAGACTCCAATTTACTTTGACAAACTGGAATGGAATGAAAGTACTTCACCGAAACGGGGATATCTACTGGAAAATCTTCTGTGGCTGTTGGAGACAGAGGACGTATATGCAGAATTAAGAGCGGAAGATGTGTATCGGGAAATGGTGGAAAAAATTCAAAAGGAACTGGAAAAAAGCAGATAAAATTCGCCCCGCAAAAGTGGAAGAGAGCTTTTGCGGGGCGACCTTGTTTCTTATTTAATCTCAGCTCTTGCAGCTGCATTCTTGTAGTATTTGAAATCTGTAAAGATTTCTTCTTTGTAAGGATTCTTTTTCTTCTTTCTTGCAGTTCTTATAATGTAAATAAATGCTACAATATTTACGATCAGTGCAAGGAGACTGACAATCGTCATCATGGTCGGATCTGCATTTGTGCTTCCGCCGGTAGTGATTCCGTTTAAAGTACCGTCAGCATACAGTTTTGGAATGGTTGCCCATGGGAATACCTGTTTTCCGTCAGAGAATGTCTCCTGGAACAGAGGGAATACCTGCGCGAACATACACCAGATACAAAGCGTGTTGGCACGGTTCATGATCCAGCCGCCTTTGTTCCAGAGCAGTGCTGCGATTGTCGGTGCAAGCAGAAGTGCAACGCCGCAGAACCAGGAATGTGTCGGCAGACAGTTGTAGGTATAGGCGAAATTCCATACATCATAGACCAGGATGTAAACCCAGATCATATCCGGCCAGATCATGTCTTTTTTGTCTTTGGATGTGTAGACAGCCCACCATCCGGTCATACACAAAATATTGATGATTCCGGCAATTCCGTTAAATACGTTGTGCCATCCTCCGTACAGCCATACATCTTCAGAGGACAGCCACCAGGAATACCATCCGTTGATGGCAGATTCAAAATCACTTGCAACGGCGATCAGAATATTGATGGCAACGATTGCAAACGGATACGCTTTGAACCAGTGAGCTTTTCCGATTCCCCATTCATATTTGATCATCATAAATCCGATACATCCTGCAAGTGCGGCATAAAGCTTGGCGTAGTGGAACCATCCATTCATATATAGATATGTCTGGTTATTGAGTGCCCAGGAAGCTCCTGTTTTTGCCCCGACGGCAATTGCAATAAAATAAACAGTCAAAATAGCCGGGATGACAAAAAACATTAAAATACCGCCGGCTTTGGTCCGTCTGGAAACTTCGTTTAACAGAATCAGTGCAGCGAGTACGCCAAGCATCGCGATCCACTGCGGCAGGGCGTTTTCACCGTAAACATGAAATAACATAATCTTTTTCCTCTTTTCATTCCTTTTATTGTGCTTCAATTTCCTTGATATTACATTCATCTCCGCACACGAGATACGTGTTCGGGCTTTTACAATATGGGCACTGTCTGCCGAATTCCACTGTAGGATACGTCTGGCGGAATCCTCACAGTAAGTAGTGGCAGGGAGTATCTCGATTTTCAGTTCTGAATGTTCGATCAGCGGAAATTTTTTGCGGTAGTATTTCCAGCAGTCTGTCAGGTAATCAGGGACGATTGTGCTCACTTCCCCGATTTCCAGAGTGACAGAGCCGATTTCGCTTAAATTGTTTTCTTTTGCAACATTTTGAAGCGTTTTTGTAATGTGAACAATAATTCCCAACTCATGCATAATGTGTTCCTTTATGATTTCTTTTTCAGTTTGATCTTAATGGCACGTTTGGCTGCATAAGGAAGGATTCCTTTTAGCTTGTCTTCTGCAGTACGCATCCGGCTTGCCTCAGGAAGATCCCGGCTTAAATGGATGGCATCAAACTCGCATTTTGTGGTACAGAGTCCGCAGCCGATGCATTTATTTTCATCCACGACAGAAGCTCCGCATCCGAGACAGCGACCTGCTTCGATCTTGACTTGTTCTTCTGTGAGAGAAGAACGCAGATCGCGGAAGGTTTCTTTTGCGATTCCGGATTTTTTACCCGGTATCTGTCTTTTTGCCGTGTCAAATTCTTCGATGTCAAGGTTGTTTTTATCAAGCTCGACAAACTGACGCAGATCACGTCCAAGTGTCAGCGAGTGGCCTTTATGTACAAAGCGGTGGATGGATACGCAGCCCTGTTTTCCGGCAGCAATCGCATCAATGGCGAATTTCGGCCCGGTAAAGACATCACCGCCGACAAAAATATCCGGTTCTGCGGTCTGATAGGTGACAGGATCTGCCTGTGCAGTCTGATTTGGACGAAGCTCTACAGCGGTGTCTTTTAACAGATTACCCCAGAGGATCGTCTGCCCGATGGAGAGCAGTACATTTTCACATTCCAAGGTGATACAGTCATTCTCATCATAGACCGGAGCAAATCTGTGATTTTCATCAAATACAGAGATACATTTTTTCAACACGATACCTGTTACAGCTCCGTTTTCAGTGAGGATTTCTTTTGGTCCCCATCCGCACTGAATCTGGATATCTTCTTCTTTTGCCTCTTCTACTTCATCACGGGCTGCCGGCATTTCTGCCTCGGATTCCAGACAGTACATGGAGACAAGCTCACTTCCGGTACGAAGCGCGGTCCTTGCAACGTCGATGGCAACGTTTCCGCCGCCGATCACCACAGTACGGCCATTCAGATGAACAGAATCTTCATTCAGGTTTACACTGCGTAAAAATTCCACACCGGTTGTCACGCCTTTCGCATCTTCCCCCGGTATTCCGGTTTTTCGTCCGCCCTGTGCACCGATCGCAATATAAAACGCCTGATATCCCTGTGCACGGAGTTCAGGGATCGTGATATCTTTGCCGATTTCCACGTTGTAACGGAATTCAATTCCCATTTGTTTTAAAATGTCAATTTCTGCTTCAATTACTGATTTTTCCAGACGGAAGGATGGGATTCCATTCATCAGCATACCACCTGCACGGGATTCTTTTTCAAAAATCGTAACCGGGTATCCTTTTGTACGCAGATAGTAGGCGGCGGACATTCCGGCAGGACCGGCACCGATCACGGCAATTTTCTGAGTGAATTGTTTTCCTTCATGATTCTCGCAAAGCGGAACAAAGCGGGTATTTTCCTTTAACTCCTGTTCTGCGATAAACCGCTTGATCTCATCAATAGCAACAGCCTGATCAATGGTCGCTCGGGTACATGCATCCTCACAGCGGCGGTTACAGATTGCACCGCAGACTGCAGGGAACGGGTTTTCGGTCTTGATCAGTTTTAATGCGTCAAGATAGCGTCCCTCAGCCGCCATCTTAATATAGCCCTGTACGGGAAGATGAGCAGGACAGGCAGTCTTACAAGGAGATGTACCGGTGTCATAGCAGTTGATTTTGGCATGATCCCGGTAATCCGGAGCCCATTTGTCCGGTCCCCATTTTTCCGTATCCGGAAGCAGGGATTTCGGATAGGAAATCTCGCCTTGTTTTGTACACAGCTTCTGCCCAAGTTTGGCAGCGCCTACTGGACAGACCTCCACACACTGACCACAGGCAACGCATTTGCCTGCTTCCACATGGGCACGGTAGGCAGAGCGGGACATATTCGGTGTGTTGAACAACTGAGATGTACGCAGTGCATTGCAGACACCAGGTGCACAGTTGCAGATGGCGAAGATCTTATCTTCCCCGTCAATATTGGTGATTTGATGTACAAATCCGTTTCTCTCGGCGTGCTCCAGAATTTCCAGAACTTCCTCCTGTGTGATGTAATGGCCTTTTCCTGTTTCTACCAGATAATCTGCCATATCACCGACACCGATGCACAGATCTCCTTCGATTTCGCCGCAGCCTTCGCCGCGCACGCGTTGCTGACGGCGGCAGAAACAGGCGCCGACTGCATATTTGTCCTGATATTTTTTCAGCCAGTGGGAGATATGCTCCACACTTGCGGATTCCTGCTTTGCAGGAATTGCCTTTTCTACAGGAATGACATGCATTCCGATTCCGGAGCCTCCCGGCGGTACCATTGGTGTGACCTTTTCCAGAGGCAGTCTGGACATATTTTCAAAGAAATCTGCCAGAATCGGGTGTTCTTCCACCTGCTTGTCATTCATCATCATAAATTCTGCGCAGCCGGGAACAAACATCGGCAGGACATACTGCTTATGATGGTCGGCGTTCTCCCAGTTATATTCGATCATGCCGATCACGGACATTTCATCCAGCAACTTTTGCACACGTTCTGGATCTTTGCCGGATTTTCGGGCAATCTGTTCCAGTGTCATTGGTTTTCTGACCTTCATGGAAAGACAGACCTCTGCCATTTCATCAGTCAGAACTTCCGCGAGTCCCCAATACTCGGGATCCTCCACTGTGACTTTCACACCGACACGGTCAGTGATCATCTGTCCCAGCTTCAGGATCAGTTTACGTTCTTCTTTCATTCCTTTACTCCTTTTTCATTTGATTCATTCCAGGAACTGGTTTCTTCTTTCAGCCAGTCGATCCATTCGTCCATGCCCTCCCCGGTGCGGGCAGAGATCGGGATGATCTTCATATCCGGATTCAGCTTCAGTACCCGCTTTTTACATTCTTCCAGATCAAAGTCAAAGTAAGGAAGAACATCGATCTTGTTGATCAGAAGGCACTGGCATACCTGAAACATCAGTGGATATTTCAGTGGTTTATCGTCTCCTTCCGGAACACTTAAGATCATGGCATTTTTCACAGCGCCTGTGTCAAATTCTGCAGGACAGACCAGGTTGCCCACATTTTCCAAAATGGCAAGATCTACATCACTGGTATCCAGCTCCAAAAGCCCTTGCCTTGTCATATCTGCATCCAGATGACACATTCCCCCCTGTGTGCAGCTGAATGACTTTGGCTCCGGTTTCGCTGATCGTATCTGCATCTACAGCGCTGTCAATGTCAGCTTCCATGACTCCGATGCGAAAATCATGTTTCATAGCATCTATTGTTTTAGTCAGAGTGGTGGTCTTCCCTGCTCCGGGAGACGACATCAGATTTAAAAGAAATGTTTTGTCTTTTTTTAATTCTGTCCGCACTTTATCTGCTTCCAGGTCATTGTCAGCGAAGACACGCTGTTTGATTTCATAAACTTTGTACATAATCCTCTCCAGTCCTTTAAATATTAAAAAAGTATAAATAAAGTGTAAAGCAGAACTAAAAGAAAGTTAAATGTTTTTTGGACACAATGTATAAGAATTAACTTTCTAAGAAAGAAAAATAAGACAAATACAACATGATATAGACGAAGTGTTGAGTAAAATAAAAAGAGCCAAAGCTCACGCAATCATTGCGTTTACTTTGGCTCTGATTTTATGAAAATTAGAAATTAAACTTCCGGACCAGCAGAAACTAAAGCTTTTCCAGCTTCATTTCCTTCGTATTTAGCAAAGTTCTTAACAAATCTCTGTGCAAGATCTTTTGCTTTTGTCTCCCACTCAGCAGCATCTGCATAAGTGTCACGTGGGTCAAGAATGTTTGTATCTACACCTGGAAGCTCTGTTGGTACTTCGAAGTTGAAGAATGGGATCTTCTTAGTAGGTGCATTTACGATGTCTCCGTTGAGGATTGCATCGATGATACCGCGAGTATCTTTGATAGAGATACGTTTTCCTGTTCCGTTCCATCCTGTGTTCACCAGGTATGCTTTTGCTCCGTTTGCTTCCATTTTCTTAACAAGTTCTTCTGCATATTTTGTAGGATGCAGCTCTAAGAATGCCTGTCCGAAGCAAGCTGAGAATGTTGGTGTAGGCTCTGTGATTCCACGTTCTGTACCAGCAAGTTTTGCTGTGAATCCAGACAGGAAGTAGTATTCAGCCTGCTCTGGTGTCAGAACAGATACCGGAGGAAGTACTCCGAATGCATCTGCAGACAGGAAGATTACATTCTTAGCTGCCGGTGCAGAAGAAACCGGACGTACGATGTTCTCGATGTGGTTGATCGGGTAAGATACACGAGTATTTTCTGTAACACTCTTGTCATTAAAGTCGATCTTTCCTTCTGCATCCAGAGTTACGTTCTCAAGAAGAGCGTCACGTCTGATTGCATTGTAGATGTCCGGCTCAGATTCTTTGTCAAGGTTGATAACTTTTGCGTAGCATCCGCCTTCAAAGTTGAATACTCCGTTGTCATCCCATCCGTGCTCGTCATCACCGATCAGAAGACGTTTCGGATCTGTAGAGAGTGTTGTCTTACCTGTTCCTGAAAGTCCGAAGAAGAGTGCTGTGTTCTCTCCGTTCATGTCTGTGTTTGCAGAACAGTGCATAGAAGCGATACCTTTCAGCGGCAGGTAGTAGTTCATCATAGAGAACATACCTTTTTTCATCTCTCCGCCGTACCATGTGTTTACGATAACTTGCTCACGGCTTGTGATGTTGAACATAACAGCTGTCTCAGAGTTAAGTCCGAGCTCTTTGTAGTTTTCAACTTTTGCTTTAGAAGCGTTGTAAACAACGAAATCTGGTTCAAAGTCTTTTAATTCTTCTTCTGTAGGCTGGATGAACATGTTTGTAACAAAGTGTGCCTGCCAAGCAACCTCAACGATGAAACGGATTGCCATACGAGTGTCTTTGTTAGCTCCGCAGAATGCATCTACAACGAACAGTCTCTTGTTAGAGAGTTCTTTCAATGCGATGTCTTTTACTGTAGACCATGCTTCTTCAGAAGCCGGGTGGTTATCGTTCTTATATTCATCAGAAGTCCACCATACAGTATCTTTAGAGTTCTCATCCATTACAATGAATTTGTCTTTAGGTGAACGTCCTGTATATACTCCAGTCATTACGTTTACTGCACCGAGTTCACTTTCCTGACCTTTTTCAAAACCTTCCAGTTCAGGTTTTGTCTCTTCTTCAAATAATGTCTCGTAAGAAGGATTGTACACAATTTCTGTAGTTCCAGTAATGCCATACTTGGTTAAATCAATCTGTGCCATGTTACGTTAAACCTCTTTTCTTATATAGTAATAATGCAATGAACTGCAAATGCAGACATAGCAATATCCCTACCACAATTATACATATTTGATGGACAAAATCAATAAAAAAACGATAAAATATTGAATGACAGAGGGAAAAGTATTTCTCCAAAAAAGAAAATCAGGGTATTTAAAATAGGAAGAGTTTTCAGTGTATATAAATTTTCATAAATTTTCATATGTAAATTGAAAGAAGAAACACCTTGACTTCCCTATTGCCATATGATACAATTTTCTGGCGAATGGAAGTAGGTCTTTTTTTTATGCCTAAAATTAGATGGGGTCGCAGCCATCAAAGTAACATGTAAAAAGTAAATAAAAAGCGAGGTGGAAGTTGTGCGCACAAGAATCACATTGGAATGTACGGAATGCAAGAATCGTAACTACAACATGACTAAGGATAAGAAAACACATCCGGACCGTATGGAGACAAAGAAGTACTGCAAATTCTGTAAATCACACACACTGCACAAAGAAACGAAATAATCGTTGGAAGGAAGTGGATGTATGAGTGGAAAGACAGGAAAAGCAGAAAAAGCTCAGAAGTCAAGCTGGTTTAAAGGAATGAAGGCCGAATTTAAAAAGATTGTCTGGCCGGATAAGAACACACTTGCAAAGCAGACAGCTGCAGTTGTAATCGTTTCTGTATTGATGGGTGCATTGATCTCTGTGATCGATGTACTGATGAAATATGGGATTGACTTTCTGATAAAATAGCTGGTCAGAAGCGGAAAGGTGATTTTATGTCAGATGCAAAATGGTATGTAGTTCATACTTATTCCGGGTATGAAAACAAAGTAAAAGCAAACATTGATAAGACAATTGAGAACCGTCACCTGGAGGACCAGATTCTTGAAGTCAGAGTTCCGATGCAGGAAGTCGTGGAATTAAAGAATGGTGTTCAGAAAGCAAGTCAGAAGAAGATGTTTCCTGGGTATGTCCTGATCCATATGATCATGAATGATGATACCTGGTATGTCGTAAGAAATACCAGAGGTGTGACAGGATTTGTCGGACCTGGATCCAAGCCGGTTCCGCTGGAAGAAGAGGAAATGGCAAATCTGGGAATCAAACAGGAAGACATCGTAGTTGACTTCGAGGTTGGCGATACAGTGACCGTATTGAGCGGAGCATGGGAAGGTACTGTTGGTATGATCCAGGCGATCAACGAACAGAAACAGAGCCTGTCGATCAATGTAGAGCTGTTCGGCCGAGAGACTCCGGTTGAACTGAATTTCTCAGAAGTAAGAAAGATGGATTAAAAAACCGTGGGAGGGATACAAATCCCGCCAATACCACAAGGAGGTAATGAAAAATGGCAAAAAAAGTAGAAGGATATATTAAATTACAGATTCCAGCTGGTAAAGCAACTCCAGCACCACCGGTAGGTCCTGCACTTGGACAGCACGGTGTAAATATCGTTGAATTTACAAAACAGTTCAATGCCAGAACAGCAGACCAGGGTGACCTGATTATTCCTGTTGTTATCACAGTTTACAATGACAGAAGCTTTAGCTTCGTTACAAAGACTCCACCGGCAGCAGTTCTTATTAAGAAAGCATGTAACCTGAAATCAGGTTCCGGTGTGCCGAACAAAACAAAAGTTGCAACAATCACAAAAGCTCAGCTTCAGGAAATCGCTGAGATGAAAATGCCAGACTTAAATGCTGCAACAGTAGAAGCAGCTATGAGCATGGTGGCAGGAACATGCCGTTCTATGGGTGTAGTGGTTGAAGAGTAAGAGATAACTGCCAGATAAAAAAGCAGAGATTTAAGAAAGTCTGAACAATTCTTTTCGGTGTCTTCGAAAAGGAGGAAGAGACAATCTATGTTATATGTAAATTCACGAAAAAGTGGGAGGGGCACGTTCCCGCCAATACCACAAGGAGGTTATTTGAAATGAAACGAGGAAAGAAATATATCGAAGCTGCAAAACTGATCGAAAGAGGAAATCTTTACGAGAAAGCAGAAGCAGTTGCATTAGTGAAAAAATCAGCAGTAGCTAAATTTGACGAGACAATCGAAGCTCACATCAGAACAGGTTGTGACGGACGTCACGCTGACCAGCAGATCCGTGGAGCAGTAGTGCTTCCTCACGGAACTGGTAAAAAAGTTCGTATCCTTGTATTTGCAAAAGATGCAAAAGCAGAAGAAGCAAAAGCAGCCGGAGCAGATTACGTAGGAGCAGAGGATCTGATTCCAAAGATCCAGAACGAAGGATGGTTTGAATTCGATGTTGTTGTTGCTACACCTGACATGATGGGTGTTGTTGGACGTCTCGGACGTGTACTTGGACCAAAAGGTCTGATGCCAAACCCGAAAGCCGGAACAGTTACAATGGACGTAACAAAAGCAATCAACGATATCAAAGCTGGTAAGATTGAGTACAGATTGGACAAAACAAACATTATCCATGTGCCGATTGGAAAAGCTTCATTTACTGAAGAACAGTTAGCGGACAACTTCCAGACGCTTATCGATGCAATCAACAAAGCTAAACCGGCAGCAGTAAAAGGTCAGTACTTAAAGAGCGTAACACTGACATCTACAATGGGACCTGGTGTAAAAATCAACCCAATGAAACTGGTTTAAAAAACTGTTGACATTGACAATATAAAGTGCTATTATAATATAGCAATTGACTGCCGAAGACAGCAGGTGCCGTAAGGCATAAGGAGAAAACGCCTGCCGAGGAAGTATGCGAATTCAATTTCGGATTTGTAAACCTCTGTGTCTTTGGATACAGAGGTTTTTATTTTGGCAGTACACGCACAATAAAATAAGGAGGTGTACCGAACATGGCAAAAGTAGAATTAAAACAGCCAATCGTTGAGGCGATTTCAGAAGAACTGAAAGGAGCTCAGTCAGTTGTTCTCGTAGATTACCGCGGACTGACAGTTGCTCAGGATACAGAACTTCGTAAAAAGCTCAGAGAAGCAGGTGTTACTTACAGAGTATATAAGAACACTATGATGAAGAGAGCATTCGAAGGAACTGAATTCGAAGGTCTTGAAGGATGTCTGGAAGGACCAAGCGCGATTGCAATTTCTAAAGAAGATGCAACAGCACCAGCAAGAATTCTTTGCGAGTTTGCAAAAGGAGCAGACAAGCTTGAATTAAAAGGTGGTGTAGTGGAAGGAACAGTTTATGATGTGGCAGCACTTTCAGAACTGGCTAAGATTCCATCCAGAGAAGTATTGCTTTCCAGATTACTTGGAAGTATGCAGTCACCAATTACAAACTTCGCTCGCGTTATCAAACAGATCGCAGAAAAAGATGGCGAAGCAGTTGCAGAGACAGCTGAAGCTCCTGCAGAGGAAGCAGCTGAGACAACAGCAGAGTAATTGGAATTACATTTTATACCCGGCAGGATATGCCTTTATGGGGTAGCCGTATGATGTACGGCAGAGTATAAAAATAATCAGAATATCAATGAATATGGAGGATATGAAAATGGCTAAATTGACAACAGCTGAAATGATCGAAGCGATCAAAGAGTTATCAGTATTAGAATTAAATGAATTAGTAAAAGCTTGTGAAGAAGAATTTGGTGTTTCTGCAGCAGCAGGTGTTGTAGTTGCAGCAGCAGCTGGAGACGGAGCTGGAGCAGCAGAAGAGAAAGATGAGTTCGACGTAGAATTAGTATCTGCTGGAGCATCTAAAGTTAAAGTTATCAAAGTTGTTCGTGAGATCACAGGACTTGGACTGAAAGAAGCAAAAGAAGTAGTTGACGGAGCTCCTAAGGTAGTAAAAGAAGGTGTTTCTAAAGCAGAAGCTGAAGAAATCAAAGCTAAATTAGAAGCAGAAGGTGCAGAAGTTAACCTGAAATAATTGCTGATAAAAGCCAGATGAGACCGCAGAAGATGAACGCTTCTGCGGTTTTTGCGTTAATACCATAGATGAGAAAACTTGTCAAGAGTTTTTTGAGAAAATAAACCAAAATATGTTGACAGAAAAAAGAGCTTTGTGATATAGTTAAAAATGCGCTATTATGGAAAGGTATGCCATGAAGTGAAGAGAAATATTGTCACAGGGCTCTTTTCCTATTTACTGGAACCTATTGGAGGGTACTTGCTGCCCGCAAAAAAATATATGAGGAGTGAAACGTCATATGGAGAAAAACAGAATTCGTCCCATCACAAGTGGAAAAAGTTCTCGCATGAGCTATTCCAGACAAAAAGAAGTATTAGAGATGCCGAATCTAATCGAAGTCCAGAAAGATTCTTATCAGTGGTTTCTGGATGAAGGATTAAAAGAGGTATTTGATGATATTTCTCCGATTTCTGACTATGCAGGTCATTTCAGTCTGGAATTTGTAGATTTTACACTTTGCGAGGATGACGTGAAGTACACGATTGAAGAGTGTAAAGAACGTGATGCAACTTATGCTGCACCTTTGAAAGTGAGAGTCAGACTCTACAACAGAGAGACTGATGAGATCAACGAACATGAGATTTTTATGGGGGATCTCCCATTGATGACAAAGACAGGTACATTTGTGATCAATGGTGCTGAACGAGTTATTGTAAGTCAGCTTGTTCGTTCACCGGGAATTTATTATGGAATCGCACATGATAAGCTTGGAAAAGAGCTGTATTCTTCTACAGTAATTCCAAACCGCGGTGCGTGGCTGGAATATGAGACAGACTCCAATGACGTTTTCTATGTACGTGTAGACAGAACAAGAAAGGTGCCGATCACAGTATTGATCCGTGCACTTGGTATCGGAACAAATGCAGAGATTATTGACCTGTTTGGTGAAGAACCGAAGATCCTTGCAAGTTTCGGAAAAGATACAGCAGAGAACTATCAGGAAGGTCTGCTTGAATTATATAAGAAGATCCGTCCGGGAGAGCCGCTTGCAGTGGACAGTGCAGAAAGTCTGATTACAAGCATGTTCTTTGATCCGAGACGTTACGATCTTGCAAAAGTCGGACGTTACAAATTCAACAAAAAACTGGCACTGAAAAACCGTATCAAAGGGCAGAAAGTGGCAGAGGATGTTGTGAATGAGCTGACAGGAGAGATTGTTGCAGAAAAAGGAACTCTGATCACAGCTGAGATTGCAGATGCGATCCAGAACAGTGGTGCTCCGTTTGTATGGGTAGAGGGAGAGGATGAGTCCCGCAATATCAAGATTCTGTCTAATATGATGGTAGATCTGCAGGCAGTTGTGGATATCGATCCGGAAGAAGTCGGAGTGACAGAGCAGGTATACTACCCTGTACTGGCAGGACTTCTGGAAGAATCTGCAGGAGATGTGGAAGAACTGAAATCTCTGATCAAGAGAGATATTCATGATCTGATTCCGAAACATATTACAAAAGAAGATATTTTAGCTTCTATTAACTATAACATCCATCTGGAATACAGAATGGGTAACGATGATGATATCGATCATCTGGGCAACAGACGTATCCGTGCGGTTGGAGAGCTTCTCCAGAATCAGTACAGAATCGGTCTGTCCAGACTGGAGAGAGTTGTTCGTGAAAGAATGACAACACAGGATCAGGACGGAGTTTCTCCACAGTCTCTGATCAATATCAAGCCGGTGACTGCAGCCGTGAAAGAATTCTTTGGTTCTTCTCAGCTGTCTCAGTTCATGGATCAGAACAACCCTCTTGGAGAGCTGACTCACAAGAGACGTCTGTCTGCACTTGGACCTGGTGGTCTTTCCAGAGACCGTGCAGGATTTGAGGTCCGTGACGTTCACTATTCTCACTATGGAAGAATGTGTCCGATCGAGACACCTGAAGGTCCGAACATCGGTCTGATCAACTCGCTTGCAACTTATGCGAGAATCAACGAATATGGATTCATTGAAGCTCCATATCGTAAGATTGACAAAACAGATCCGATGAACCCGATCGTTACAGAAGATGTTGTGTATATGACAGCAGATGAAGAGGACAACTATCATGTAGCACAGGCGAATACACCACTGGATGAGGAAGGACACTTCCTGCATAAGAATGTATCCGGTCGTTATCGTGAAGAGACACAGGAATATGAGAGAAGCAAATTTGATTATATGGACGTGTCTCCGCAGATGGTATTCTCTGTTGCGACAGCATTGATCCCATTCCTTGAGAATGACGATGCCAACCGTGCGCTGATGGGATCCAACATGCAGCGTCAGGCAGTGCCGCTTCTTACAACAGAAGCTCCGGCAGTCGGAACAGGTATGGAAGTAAAAGCAGCGGTAGACTCCGGTGTATGTATGGTTGCAGAGAGAGCTGGTGTGGTAGAGAGCTCTACATCTACAAGCATTACGATCAAACATGACGATGGAACAAAGAAAACATATAAACTGACAAAATTCTTAAGAAGTAACCAGAGCAACTGCTACAATCAGGTGCCGATCGTAGACAAGGGAGAACGTGTGGAAGCCGGACAGGTGATCGCAGACGGACCGTCTACATCCAATGGAGAGATGGCTCTTGGAAAGAACCCGCTGATCGGTTTCATGACATGGGAAGGTTACAACTACGAGGATGCTGTTCTGTTAAGCGAGCGTCTCGTTGCAGAAGACGTTTATACATCTGTTCATATCGAAGAATATGAAGCAGAAGCAAGAGATACAAAACTGGGACCTGAGGAGATTACAAGAGATATCCCTGGTGTCGGTGACGATGCACTCAAAGATCTGGATGAGAGAGGTATCATCCGTATCGGTGCAGAAGTACGTGCAGGAGATATTCTGGTCGGAAAGGTAACTCCGAAGGGAGAGACAGAGCTGACAGCAGAAGAGAGACTGCTTCGCGCGATCTTTGGCGAAAAAGCACGTGAAGTAAGAGATACTTCTCTGAAGGTACCGCACGGTGAATATGGTATTATCGTAGACGCAAAAGTATTTACAAGAGAGAACGGAGACGAACTTTCACCTGGAGTAAACCAGTCCGTACGCATCTATATCGCACAGAAGAGAAAAATTTCTGTTGGTGATAAGATGGCCGGACGTCATGGTAACAAGGGTGTTGTCTCCAGAGTGCTTCCGGTAGAAGATATGCCATATCTTCCAAATGGACGTCCTCTGGATATCGTGCTGAACCCACTGGGTGTGCCTTCCCGTATGAATATCGGGCAGGTGCTCGAGATCCACTTAAGTCTTGCAGCAAAAGCACTTGGCTTTAATGTTGCAACACCGGTATTCGGCGGAGCAAACGAGAATGACATCATGGATACGCTGGATCTGGCAAATGATTATGTAAATATGGAATGGGAAGACTTTGAAAAGAAACACGGAGAGGAATTACTTCCGGAAGTGCTTCAGTATCTGTCTGACAATCGTGAACACAGAGCGCTGTGGAAAGGAGTACCGCTTTCAAGAGACGGTAAAGTACGCCTGCGTGACGGACGTACCGGAGAATATTTTGACAGCCCGGTAACAATTGGACACATGCATTACTTAAAACTTCATCATCTGGTAGATGATAAGATCCATGCACGTTCAACAGGTCCTTACTCACTGGTAACACAGCAGCCGCTGGGTGGTAAAGCTCAGTTCGGTGGACAGCGTTTCGGAGAGATGGAGGTTTGGG
>OGZD01000464.1_pt1 | contig 44391 bp, 38 predicted proteins | sample 1576701 | NCBI WGS metagenome assembly OGZD01 (sample SAMEA3541487, study PRJEB24748) | human gut metagenome | biome: human gut; feature: human-associated habitat; material: faeces | place: China | collected 2012
TTTAGCCTAGGTTTTCTTACGGTCAGCGCAGCAAGTGCGCAGACCTACTGAACAGATACAAATAATACAAAATACATAAACAATACAAACAATAATAGACAACAATAAACAGCACACAAAGAGAAAGGTAACAAAACAAATGGAAACATCAGAAACAAAACAGAACAAGGCGGCATCTGTCGTTATCCAGACTGCGGTTATCCTGTTTGGTCTCACGGTCTACGCCGCGGGAGTCGTCCTCTTCATCCTGCCGTTGGACATGATCGCCGCGGGAACCACAGGACTTGGTCTTATGGCACAGCATTTCTTCGGGATCCCTCTTTCTGGCTTCGTGGCAGTCTTCAATATTATCATGTTCGGTCTCGGCTGGCTGGAGTTGGGGAAAAAATTTGCGGCGACGACCCTGCTTGCGACATTTTATTACCCGTTCATCCTTGACCGCCTGACCGCCCTGGCGGGAGACTTCGTATTCACAACGGATCCCATGCTCTGTGCCATCTTTGCTGGGATCATGATCGGATTCGCTCTGGGGTTCGTGATCCGCTCCGGTGCCTCCACCGGCGGCATGGACATCCCTCCGCTTGTCCTGCAGAAACGCTTTAAGGTTCCGGTATCTGTGTCCATGTACGTTTTCGATGTGGCGATCCTCTTATCCCAGCTTTTGTTCCGCGACCGGGAAAAGATCCTCTACGGGATTATCATGGTCATGGTCTACACCGTGATCTTGGACAAGATGCTCATGATGGGCAAAAAGCAGGTACAGGCGAAGATCATCAGCGAGAAATACGAGGAGATCAATATCGCAGTGCAGGAACAGCTTGACCGTGGAACCACATTATTCCAGATCGAGGGCGGGCACTTAAGAAAGACGTCCATGGCCGTCGTCACCGTAGTTTCCGGCAGGGAACTTCAGAAATTAAACCGCATCGTGATGGACATCGATCCGGAAGCATTCATGGTGGTTCACCAGGTCGGAGAAGTCCGCGGGCGGGGCTTTACTGAGATGAAACGTCATCTGGAAGCAGAAGGTTTAAAAAATTAACTGCATCACGAGACAGGCATTAGAAAAAAAGTTTCTTAAATTTTTCTGACGAAAAGGGATAAAAATGTTGCTAAGGCGGGGAAAAACTCCTTGAATTTTGCATCAAATCCGTTTATTATTACACTAGGCAGAAATTTGATTTTCGTCAATTTAAGGAATAATGGAGGACAGCAAAATGACAAAAACGTCGGCAATCAACAGAATTCATGAATTGCTTGATGACAACAGCTTTGTTGAGGTTGGTGCTTATATTACTGCCAGAAGCACTGATTACAACATGCAGTCTCAGGAAACCCCTGCAGATGGTGTTGTTACCGGTTATGGTACGATCAATGGTGCTCTCGTCTATGTGTACAGCCAGGACGCGTCTGTAATGGGCGGATCCATCGGCGAAATGCACGCAAAGAAGATCGAGAAGCTCTATAGTATGGCCATGAAAATGGGCGCACCCATTGTTGCCCTGGTAGACTGTGCAGGATTCAGACTCCAGGAAAGCATGGATGCCCTGGACGGCTTCGGCAAACTTTATGTCTGCCAGGCAATGGCATCCGGTGTGATCCCGCAGATCCAGGCTGTGTTTGGAAACTGCGGCGGTGGAATGGCTGTGGCATCTGAAATGGCTGATTTTACATTTATGGAACAGGAAGCAAAAATGTTTGTGAATGCTCCGTTTGTAATCGCTGAGAACGATGCTGACAATTCCAGCGCTGAATACCAGGCAAAAGAGACAGGAAACGTATGCGCGACTGGCTCCGAGAAAGAAATTTTCACCGAGATCAGAAACCTTGTTTCCATCCTTCCGGCTAACAACGAGGATGACATGTCTTACAGCGAATGTGAGGATGACTTAAACAGAATCTGCACAGATATCGAGAACTGCGCAGGCGATACATCCATCGCACTGTCCATGATCTCTGATGACAGCTTCTACATGGAAATGAAGAAGGACTACGCACCGGAGATGGTAACGGCATTTATCCGCTTAAACGGAGCTACCGTTGGCTGTGTTGCAAATCGCAGCGAAGTTTATACAGACGGCGAGAAGACTGCTACTTATGACGCAGCCCTTACCGCAGCAGGATGTGAGAAAGCAGCAGCATTTGTAAACTTCTGCAACGCTTTCGAGATCCCGGTACTTACACTCGTCAATGTAGATGGTTACAAGAACTGCAAATGCAACGAGAAGAAGATCGCGAAGGCGGCAGCACGCCTGACCTACGCGTTCGCAAACGCTGACGTTCCGAAGGTAACTGTCGTTGTCGGCAAGGCAAACGGAACAGCAGGTCTTACCATGAACAGCAAGTCTATCGGTTCTGACATTGTATACGCATGGAAGAACGCGAAGATCGGCGTTATGGAAGCAGCACCGGCTGTGAAGATCATGTATGCTGACGAGATCGCAAAGGCTGACAATGCGGCAGCCCTGATCAATGAAAAAGCAGCACAGTATAATGAGATGCAGGCAAGTGCACTTGCGGCAGCAAAGAGAGGATATGTAGACGATATCATCGAGGCTTCCGAGACAAGACAGCGTGTAGTTGCTGCATTTGAGATGCTGTTCACAAAAAGAGAGGATCGTCCGTCCAAAAAGCACGGAACGATCTAATATGAGGTGGCTGAAATATGAAACAGAGAATTAGAAGAATCTGGCTTGCACTCTGCATGGCAGTTTGTCTCTTCGCGCTTGCAGGATGCTCTGCAGCCGCTGACACCGCTGAAACAATCGATCCGCAGATCGAAATGGCGATGCAGTCCGGCTCCCAGCAGTACCTGGATCTGTTCAACCAGATGGATGATGCTTCCATCGAACAGGCCCTTGCAACAAGCGTAAAGAACAAAGATACTGTTATGGAGAATGCGTTAAAATCCTGGGATTCCATTAAGGATGACCTTGGCGCGTTCGTTTCCAGCGAGACAGCAGTCGTTACAAAAAGTGATGACGGCTATGTCGCAAGAATGAACACTGTTTACGAGAAGAGAGCGATGGAATTCACTCTGATCGCAGACGAGGACCTCAACAAGGTTGAGACAATTTCCTTCTCTCCGGTTTACACAACAGGCGAGAAGATGGCGAAAGCCGGAATGAATACCTTAATGGGTATGGGCGTTGTATTCGCAGTCCTGATCTTCATCAGCTGGCTGATCAGCATGTTCAAATACATCAACGTATTTGAGGCAAAGATGAAGGCAAAGAAGGCTGCAGCAGCACCGGCACCGGCGGCAGCACCGCAGGCAGCACCGGCAGCTCCGGCTCCGGCACCGGCAGCAGCACCGGCTGAGGAGGAGAACCTCACCGACGACACAGAGCTCGTTTCCGTGATTACAGCAGCGATTGCAGCTTACGAGGGAAAAGAGACTGTTGACAACGGACTTGTAGTCCGCTCCATCAAACGTGTTTCTAACAGAAACTGGAATTAATATTATCAGGAGGAAATCACAATGAAAAATTATACAATCACAGTAAACGGTAATGTATATGAAGTAACAGTAGAAGAGGGCTTCACAGGCGCAGCTTCCACACCGAAGGCAGCAGCACCGGCACCGAAGGCAGCACCGGCACCGGCAGCAGCTCCGAAGGCAGCACCGGCACCGGCAGCAGCTCCGGCAGCTCCGGCTGGCGCAGCAGGCGCAGTAGCAGTTACAGCTCCGATGCCGGGTAAGATCCTTGGCGTTAAGGCATCTGCAGGTCAGGCTGTTAAGAGAGGCCAGGTTCTCCTGATCCTTGAAGCTATGAAGATGGAGAACGAGATCGTTGCGCCGCAGGACGGCACTGTTGCAACAATCAATGTTGCTGTTGGTGATTCCGTAGAGCCGGGTGCTACACTCGCTACATTAAACTAATTTTCTGCTGACTGCAGATTCCACATGGAGGGATTAACATGGAATACATTCAAAATACACTTTTGAATCTTCTTCAGCAGACAGCATTCCTGAATTTAAGCGTAGGAAACCTGATCATGATCTTAGTTGCGTGTATCTTCCTTTACCTTGCGATCGGAAAAGGATTTGAGCCGCTTCTTCTTGTACCGATTTCCTTTGGTATGCTGCTTGTAAATATCTACCCGGATATTATGCTGAGCATTGAAGATTCTTCTAACGGAGTTGGAGGACTTCTTCACTACTTCTATTTACTGGATGAGTGGAGTATTCTTCCGTCCCTGATCTTCATGGGTGTAGGCGCGATGACAGACTTCGGTCCGCTGATCGCTAACCCGAAGAGCTTCCTTTTAGGCGCTGCCGCACAGTTCGGTATCTACGCCGCTTACTTTATGGCTATTTTCATGGGCTTCAATGACAAGGCAGCCGCAGCGATCTCCATCATCGGTGGTGCTGATGGCCCAACATCCATCTTCCTTGCAGGTAAGCTTGGACAGACTGAGTTCATGGGACCGATCGCCGTAGCAGCTTACTCCTACATGGCTCTCGTTCCGATCATTCAGCCGCCGATCATGAAACTCTTAACAACGGAAGAAGAGAGAAAGATCAAGATGGAACAGCTTCGTCCGGTATCCAAACTTGAGAAGATCCTCTTCCCGGTTATCGTTACGATCGTAGTTTGTATGATCCTTCCGACAACAGCTCCGCTCGTTGGTATGCTTATGGTTGGTAACCTCTTCCGTGAGTCCGGCGTTGTTAAACAGTTACAGGAGACAGCTTCCAACGCTCTTATGTACATCGTTGTAATCGTTCTCGGTCTTTCCGTTGGCGCTACAACAAGTGCTGAGAGATTCTTAAAAGTTACAACTATCAAGATCGTTATCCTTGGACTTATCGCGTTCGCGTTCGGTACAGCAGCCGGCGTTATCTTTGGTAAGCTCATGTGCAAGGTAACTGGTGGTAAGGTTAATCCGTTAATCGGTTCTGCCGGAGTATCCGCAGTTCCGATGGCAGCCCGTGTATCCCAGAAGGTTGGTTCTGAGGCAGATCCGACAAACTTCCTTCTTATGCACGCAATGGGACCGAACGTAGCCGGCGTTATCGGTACAGCAGTTGCTGCAGGTACCTTCATGGCTATCTTCGGAGTTTAATTGGAACCGAAACTTTTAATATAGGGAGGTCTGCCCGGGCAGATCTCCCGGTAGGAGGATAATAAAATGGCAGAAGTTCAGAAAAAGCCGGTTAAGATCGTTGAGACCGTTCTTCGTGATGCGCATCAGTCTCTCCTTGCAACAAGAATGACGACTGATCAGATGCTTCCGATCGTTGACAAAATGGATAAAGTTGGCTACCACGCAGTAGAATGCTGGGGTGGCGCTACTTTTGATGCCTGCCTGCGTTTCCTGAAGGAAGATCCGTGGGAGAGACTCAGAAAACTGAGAGCTGGATTCAAGAACACGAAGCTCCAGATGCTGTTCCGTGGTCAGAATATCCTTGGATACAATCATTATGCAGATGATGTGGTTGAGTACTTTGTACAGAAATCCATCGCAAATGGTATTGATATTATCCGTATTTTTGACTGCCTGAATGATATCAGAAACCTTGAGACTGCCGTTAAGGCAACAAAAAAGGAAGGCGGACATGCCCAGATCGCCCTTTGCTATACATTAGGCGATGCGTATACACTTGATTACTGGAAGAATATCGCTTCCGAGATCGAGAGCATGGGCGCTGATTCCCTCTGCATCAAGGATATGGCAGGTCTGTTAACTCCGTATGCGGCTACTGAGCTTGTTACGGCATTAAAACAGGGCACAAAGCTGCCGATCGACCTGCACACGCACTATACCTCCGGTGTTGCTTCCATGACATATTTAAAGGCTGTGGAAGCAGGCTGCGATATCATTGACTGCGCAATGTCTCCGCTGGCTCTCGGTACATCCCAGCCGGCAACTGAAGTTATGGTTGAGACATTCCGCGGCACCAAGTATGATACTGGCTATGACCAGAATCTGCTTGCAGAGATCACCGATTACTTCACACCGATCCGTGAGGAAGCTTTAAAGAGCGGCCTTCTGAACCCGAAGGTTCTCGGTGTAAACATCAAGACGCTCCAGTATCAGGTACCGGGCGGAATGCTTTCCAACCTTGTTTCCCAGTTAAAGGAAGCTGGTCAGGAAGACAAGTACCGCGCAGTGCTTGAGGAGATCCCGAGAGTAAGAAAAGACTTCGGTGAGCCGCCGCTTGTAACTCCGTCCTCCCAGATCGTTGGCACACAGGCTGTCATGAACGTTCTTGCCGGCGAGAGATATAAGATGGTTCCGAAGGAGTCCAAGAAGATCATGATGGGTGAATTTGGTAAGACGGTGAAACCGTTCAACAAAGAAGTCCAGAAGAAGATCATCGGTGACGCGACTCCGATCACCTGTCGTCCAGCAGATCTGATCGAGCCGCAGTTACCGAAATTCGAGAAGGAATGCGCACAGTGGAAGCAGCAGGATGAGGATGTATTATCCTATGCTCTGTTCCCGGCTGTAGCAAAAGACTTCTTCGAGTACCGTGAAGCCCAGCAGACGAAGGTTGACCAGAAGACTGCAGACAAAGCAAATAAAGCTTACCCGGTATAATTTTGCAGTAAATCTGAAGTGTAATTGACGAAAAAACATGAGGCCCGGCGTTTCCATGAGGAGATGCCGGGCTTTTGTGCTGTCATGCATTCGAAAGAAACTGGCGGTGGAAGCTTCTGCAGGTTATAGTTTCTTTTTTAAGTTTTTATTAAGAAAATGCGGCAATATTTGGAATTTGTGTGAAGTTTCTCCTGCGCGGTTGACAGAAAAGTGCCTTTATCATTATAATGGATATGATGTCGATTTTATGCAAAATTTCACGAAACCGGCAGTGGGAGAGAAGAAAAACATGACAAAGAGACAAAAAAGATTTCTGGCGCTGATGCTGGGGGCGGTCCTTTTGGGAGATTGTGCGGCTCACACCGGAACGATGATATCCGGGCTGTCTTCCGTATACGCGGCGACAGGCTCGGCGACAGTAAATGCCACGACTCTGAATGTGCGGAGTACACCGGGGACGACGGGATCTATCGTAAAAAAACTTGCCTACGGAGCTGCTGTGACAGTGGTTTCCGAGACAACGGGATCCGACGGGAAGATCTGGTATAAGATCCAGTTTTCCTCCAGTTCAGGGACACAGGGAGGCTATGTCCGTTCAGACTATATCAAATTCCCGGTATCCTACAGCTATGACGCGAACTTTGAGAGCTATTTAAACAGCCAGGGATTCCCGGAAAGCTACAAGACGTCTCTGCGGACCCTTCACACGGAACATCCGACCTGGGTCTTCCAGGCCCAGAAGACGGGGCTTAACTGGAGCGATGTGATGGAGGCGGAAGGAGCAGTCGGAACGAATCTGGTATCGAAGGCGAGCATTTCATCCTGGAAATCCACAGACTACGGCGCTTACGACTGGAATACAAGCACCTGGACCGGATTCGACGGTTCTTCCTGGGTGGCGGCATCCAAGGACATTGTCGCCTACTATATGGATCCGAGAAATTTCCTAAACGATACCTATGTATTCCAGTTTCTGCATCACGCCTTCGACAGCAATACCCAGACGAGAGCGGGACTTACGAGCCTGATCACGGGAACATTCCTGGAAAAGACGCCGGAGGAGACGACGGCAGCCCAGAGTATCCAGGAGACTTCGGGGTCCGGTACAGCGGCAGTCATAAACAGTAAAACGAATACTGAAGTTTCCGGCTCCCTGCAGCAGGGGGAAAACTACGGACCGGGAATGAGTTCTGGAACGTCCGGCGGAAGTCCTTATGGAAGCGGCAACATAAGCTCTGGCAGCGAAAATCAGGGTGTGAGCCTTGAGGGGCCGGGTTCTACGGTGAGCTCCACGATCAGCCAGAGAAAGATGTATACAACGGCACTCCCGGAGGTAGAGTATGGTCCGGGAATGGACGCGTCTGCCATCACCGATGACAATACCGGCGCGTCAAACACTTCACCGGTACCGACGGGACAGACTTATGTGGATATTATTATGAAGGCGGCGGCCCAGACTGGCGTCAACCCGTATGTCCTTGGCGCTATGATCCTTCAGGAGCAGGGGATAGGTAAATCCGGAAGTATTTCAGGAAAGACCTCCGGCTATGAAGGCTACTATAATTTCTTTAATATCGGCGCTTTCGCTTCCGGCTCCATGTCAGCCGTCACGAGAGGTCTTTGGTACGCGTCCCAGTCGGGAAGCTACGGAAGACCGTGGAATTCTATCGAAAAGTCCATCATCGGCGGCGCGACCTACTACAGTGAGAATTTCCTGAAAAATGGACAGGATACCTTCTATTTAAAGAAATTTAATGTGCAGGGCAGCAGCCCCTACAAGCATCAGTATATGACAAACGTGGAAGGAGCGGCCGGGGAGGGCGCGAAGCTCGCGAGGGCCTATACGGATGAGATGAAGAAACAGGCGCTCGTGTTCAAGATCCCGGTATTCAACAACATGCCGGAAACTGCCTGCGCGAAGCCGACCGTGACGGGAAGCCCGAACAACAAGCTGTCAGGGATCACCATCGACGGATATTCCCTGACACCAACCTTCAATAAAGATACGGAGAAGTATGATCTCGTTGTAGACTCTTCAGTTTCCTCTGTAAATATCCGTGCTACGGCTATCGACTCCAAGGCAGCAGTCAGCGGAGCAGGATCGATCAGTCTCGGAAGCGGAACGACGATCGTGAAGATTCAGGTGAAGGCGGAGAACGGTGATGTCCGCACATACCAGGTTTCCATTGCGAAAGGAAACGGAAACGGCAGCACCACCGTAGTTTCCCCGTCGACGGGAAGTTCCACAGGTTCTTCGTCCTCGGGCTTTACGACGACCGGATCTACGGTAGGCCCTGGCGGATCGACCGGAATATCCAATAGCGGGAGCAGTTTCGGCACCACTGGCCCTGGAAGCACAAATTCCGGATCACAGAGTTCTTATCCAGAAGGCGCATCCGGATCTGGAAAGCTCGTGACGTCATCGACAGGAACGAGCGGCTCTTATCCGGAGGGCGCGACCGGCAGCGGAAAGCTTGTGACCGGCAACTGATATGGGAATATCGGGTCATAAAAAGATCCATTTCAGGAAAGACTATGCTTGGAAGTACAGGCGGAAATTATGGAAACAAGACAATGATCAGCCTGGAAAAAGCTGGAATAGGAGATAAAGAAATATGAACAAATACATGAAAAAACTGGCGGCGGGGCTGTTGGCGTTCGCACTGATGGTCATGCTGTTGCCGGCTGGCGTGGTGGTTTCATTTGCGGCCAGCGGAAAACTTTCGTTTTCCGACCCGACCGTTTCGGTGGGAGACCAGATATCCGTCACGATGAAGATCGTCGCGGACGCAGCGCTCGGTTCTTCCGATGTGATGCTTCAGTATGATGCGGATGCCCTTGAATTTGTCAGCGGTACGAACTCCAATGGCGGAGCAGGATCTGTCCGTGTCATCGGCTCTGCGGAGGCTGCGGACCAGAAGACGTTCAGCTTTACATTAAAATTTAATGCCTTGAAGGCTGGAACTTCCTCCATCACGGTGAAATCCCAGGAAGTTTACGATGCCGACTCCAAGGCAGTGACTCTCAACCATATTGGAAGCTCTTCCGTAAAGATCAACGCGGCGGATACTTCTTCCAGGGACGCGTCCTTAGCGTCCCTCACGATCTCACCGGGTACTTTAAAACCGGCGTTCTCCGCGGATACGACCGAGTATACCGCTGCGGTTCCAAGCGATGTGACATCCATCACGGTCAGCGCACCGGCAAAGGACGGCGGCGCAAAGGTGACTGTCAGCGGAAATGATGACCTCCAGGACGGAGAGAATACCATCACCTGTACCGTAACAGCGGAGGATGGGGAGACAACAAAGACCTACACCATTGTTGTCACAAAGTCTGACGACGCGGCAGCTTCCGCCGGTGAGACAGACTCGGATTCCGCAGAGACGAACGCAGGAGTCGTCGGTGAGGACGGCAACTGGACTGTTGCGGATACCTTTGATGATTCTGAACTTCCGTCTGGATTTACAGCGACGGAGATCGAGTATGAGGGCAGAACTGTAAAGGCAGCTACAGATGACTCTGGAATGACCTTGCTTTACATGACAGATGATTCCGGCAACGGGGACTTCTTTGTATACAACAGCGAGACCGGTGCTTTATCCGCTTATGTAGTCGTGAAGATGGCAGAGAAGACAGTCGTAGTGCTTCCGCCTGAGTGCATCCCGGAGGGAACAGCGCTCCCGGACGGTTTTGCTGAGTGCACCATCGATATTGGAGATCACACAGTCCACGGCTGGATCTGGAAAGACAGCGGAGATTCTGCACCAGAGTACTGTGTCGTTTACGGACGCAACGAGAATGGTGAGGAAGGTTTCTACCGATACGAACAGAAAGAGATGACACTTCAGCGTTATTTCCAGGATCCGGACGCAGCGGATGCCCGAAGCAAGTACTTAAAGGTTGCTGAGGATTACAACAGTCTGCTTAAGGATTACGAGATCCGCGGAATGTTCGTGATCGGACTTTTTGCACTCAGTATTCTCTTAGTGATCATCATTATCGTTCTCTTACTCAGAAAGCCGAAGGCACCGAAGAATCCGGACCGTGACGGATATGATGACGATTACGGTGACTACGAGGGTGGACGGAAAAACAGAAAGTCTGAGCCGAAAAAGGCTCAGAAGACTGGAAAGTCCGCGAAAGCGCCGGAGAGAAGAACTGCGTCCAGACCGGTTGCCCGCCGGGAAGAACTTTTCGATGAGGAAGAGGAAGAAATCCAGATCCCGCGAAGAAGACCGGAGGCAGCCGAGACATGCCGGCCGGCAGCGAAGAGACGGGAAGCTGTGAGGACAGAGAATGTTCCAGAGAGAACAGACACTCCGGAGAGACCGGTGAGAAAGAATGTGGCGGATATGGAAAAAGATCTGTCAAAGAACCTCGCGAAGGAGGCCGCGAAGGCAGCGCCGAAAGCGGCACCGGCTGAGAAGAGGAACGAGGATGACGATGACTTCGAGTTTATCGATCTGGATCTGTAAAAGAGTATAATAAAAATGCCGTGAGAGGTAAAAGCAATCTTCTCACGGCATTTTTCGGTTGTCGCGTACTCGAAACAAACTATTGGCAACAATTTTTCAGCGGCATCAGAACGGTATATCAGATCGATTTAAAAAGAAAAATTTGGATGAAAAAGAAAAAGGTCTGATTTCTGCTGAAACTCAGACCTTTTCTCTCATACGGAGCAAATTTGTAATTACCGGTTCATCTCACTGACAGGTCCTGTGGAATGATGCTCATGGATGATCCGGTCGATTTCCTTGAAGTCAGAGGACGGGAGGTCGCCCGGAACGGTGTTCTTGACGCTGGATGTGGCGTTTCCGAACTGCATGGCCTTTTCCGGATCTCCATATTTTAAGAGACCGAAGAGAACACCGGCGACATAGGCATCACCGGAACCGATGCGGTCGATCACATCGATATCGTTGTACGGCGCTTCCGTGTAAAATTTATCGGAGCGGGCATCGTAGACGATGGAGGTGAAGTTGTGTTTTCTTGGACTGATGACCGTGCGCTGGGTGGTGGCAACGATCTTTACGCCGTAATCAGTGGCATAGCTCTTCATGATATCCTTCAGGTCACCGGTCTTCTTGAACATGCGGCGGCTTGTCTCCTCAGATACGAAGAGAACATCGACTAACGGAAGGATCTCCTCGATGGTTTTTCTCGCTTCCTCCTCACCCCATAAGTTCGCACGGTAGTTTACGTCGAAGGAGATCGTAGCTCCGGCAGATTTGAACCTTCGGATCAGCTCCACAGCGACATTCTGCATGTTCTGGCAGAGAGCCAGAGAGATTCCGCTTGTGTGGAACATTCTCGCGGAGTGGTAGATGTCCTCCGGGATTTCGCTCATCTTGATCCTTGTGACGGAAGCCTGGTGGCGGTCATACACGATCGTAGGCTTTCTCGGAGCGGCGCCCATCTCGTAGTAGTAGAGACCGAGTCTTGCGTCCGGCGTATCATCGTAGACCAGATAGTCATCGGATACTCCGACAAAACGGATCCTGTTCTTGATAAAAGTTCCGAGCTCATTCTGCGGAAGCTTGGAAACGATACCGGTACGAAGTCCCAAAAGGGCAACGCCGGAAGCAACGTTGAGTTCTGCTCCGCCGGCACGTTTTTCAAAAATATCGCCATCGACGATGCGGGCATGACGCGGCGGGGAGAGACGCAGCATAATCTCGCCAAATGTGATCAGATCGAAAGAATTCTTATCCATATCATTTCCTCCGGGTTCTATATGTTTTGTGAAATTTTTAGCATACTATATTCACAGTATAATCCCAGAAACGGAATTCGTCAAAGGATTTTCAGTGTTTTTTGCCTATAATTTTCAAGAAAACTGAAAGAACCGACCGGAATGCAGATGCAGGAATCAATTTGATGGAAACATGAGAAAAACATGTGAAATTTCCCCTTTAATTCTTCGGAAAAATGTGATAGTATTAAATATTATATATAACAGTTCGATATCTGGTTCTGCTGGAAAATGGCGGGAGTTAAAATAATAGAAGAAAGATGTACGGGCATGTTATTGAAAAAACGAAATGGAGGAATTGATATGGCTGAGAATATGACACCGGCTGAGGAAACAAAAGAAGTAGTTTCCAAAAACTTTATCGAGCAGGAAATCGATAAAGATCTTGCGGAAGGAGTATATGACCATGTCCAGACCCGGTTTCCACCGGAGCCAAACGGCTACCTTCATATCGGACATGCAAAATCGATCATCTTGAACTCCGGTCTCGCAAAAGAGTACGGCGGAAAGTTCAATCTTCGTTTTGATGATACGAACCCGACGAAGGAGAAGACGGAGTTCGTGCACTCCATCACGGAGGATGTAAAGTGGCTCGGAGCTGACTTTGAGGACAGACTGTTCTTTGCTTCCGACTACTTCGATACGATGTACGAGTGCGCTGTAAAGTTAATTAAAAAGGGAAAAGCTTTCGTCTGTGATCTCTCTGCTGATCAGATCAAGGAATACCGTGGTGACTTCACAACACCTGGTAAGAACAGCCCGTACCGTGACCGTTCTGTCGAGGAAAACCTCCAGTTATTTGAGAACATGAAGAACGGCATGTACAAGGACGGAGAGAAGGTTCTCCGCGCGAAGATCGATATGGCATCTCCGAATATCAACATGCGTGATCCGGTTATCTACCGTGTTGCTCACATGACACACCACAATACCGGTGACAAGTGGTGCATCTACCCGATGTACGACTTCGCTCATCCGATCGAGGATGCGGTTGAGCACATTACCCATTCGATCTGTACACTGGAGTTTGAGGATCACAGACCGCTCTACGACTGGGTCGTAAGAGAGTGCGAGTTCGAGAACCCGCCGCGCCAGATCGAGTTTGCGAAGATGTACCTGACAAACGTGGTAACGGGTAAGCGTTATATTAAGAAGCTCGTTGAGGATGGAATCGTAGACGGCTGGGATGACCCGCGTCTTGTAACGATCGCAGCCCTCAGAAGAAGAGGATACACACCGGAAGCTCTGAGAATGTTCGTAGAACTCGTGGGCGTTTCCAAGGCAAACAGCTCCGTAGACTACGCGATGCTGGAGTACTGTATCCGTGAGGATCTGAAGTTAAAACGTCCGAGAATGATGGCTGTCCTTGATCCGGTAAAGCTGATCATTGACAACTATCCGGAAGGACAGACAGAGATGTTGAGCATCCCGAATAACCTTGAGAATCCGGAGATGGGCGAGCGTGAGGTTCCGTTCTCCAGAGAACTCTATATCGAGCGTGAGGACTTCATGGAGAATCCGCCGAAGAAGTATTTCCGCCTCTTCCCGGGCAACGAAGTCCGTCTCATGGGCGCATACTTCGTGACATGTACAGGCTTCGAGAAGGACGAGAACGGAAATGTGACAGAGATCCACTGCACATACGATCCGGAGACAAAGAGCGGTTCCGGCTTTACCGGCAGAAAGGTAAAAGGAACGATCCACTGGGTATCCGCTCCGACAGCCGGAAAAGTAGAGTGCCGTCTCTACGAGAATATCGTTGATGAGGAAAAAGGCAAGCTGAACGCTGACGGAACCTTGAACTTAAATCCGAACTCCAAGACAATCACAACTGCCTATGTAGAGCCAAAACTCATGGCAGCTAAGCCATACGACAGCTTCCAGTTCATGAGAAACGGTTACTACTGCGTAGACTGCAAGGACAGCAAGGAAGGACAGCCGGTATACAACCGTATCGTTTCCTTAAAGAGCTCCTTCAAGCTTCCGAAATAAGGATTTATGGAATTGATCGTACCGTTAAATGTACAGGGGGATCGCCCACTGTATGAACAGATCTATCAGTATATTAAAGATGAGATCCGAAGAGGCAATATCAGGCCGGAAAAGCAGCTCCCTTCATCCAGGGAGCTTGCGAAGAGCCTGAAGGTCAGCCGGAGCACAACGCAGCTCGCCTACGAGCAGCTGGTGTCCGAGGGCTACCTTGAGGCGGTTCCGAGAAAAGGCTATTTTGCGGCGTCACTGGATGGAATCTTTCCGCCGGTGGCGCAGTCTGTTGCTGCCCGGCCGGATCAGAAAAAAGAGCTGTCTTTGGGCATGGAAAAGGAAAGTGTCCGGGGGCAGCTTTTTCGTGAAAAATTTGAAGTCGATTTTTCTCCCAGAGGCATCGATCTGGAAGGATTTCCCTATGCGACCTGGAGAAAGATCAGCCGCTCGGTCTTAAAAGAAGAGGACCGGGAGCTGTTTTTGAAGGGAGAGCCCCAGGGAGATCTGATCCTCAGGGAGGCGATCCGGGAGTATCTCCATGCAGCCCGCGGCGTAAACTGCGATGTTTCCCAGATCATCATTGGCGCGGGAAACGAATATCTTCTGATGCTGCTTTCCCAGATCATCGGAAGGGACGCGGTGATCGCCATGGAGAATCCCACCTACCGCCAGGCATACCGGGTGCTATCCGGTGTGGGACATAAGGTACTGCCGGTGGGGATCGATAAGAATGGATTCTGCGTGAAGGAACTTGAGGGGCAGGATGTACAGGCAGCCTATGTGATGCCGTCCCACCAGTTCCCGACAGGAACCGTAATGCCGGTGAGAAGAAGACAGGAGCTCCTTTTCTGGGCGGGAGAGCAGCCCGGAAGATACCTGATCGAGGATGACTATGACAGTGAATTCCGTTACAAGGGAAAACCGATCCCGGCACTTCAGGGGATGGACCAGAACGGATGTGTCATCTACATGGGAACATTCTCGAAGGCCATTGCTCCGGCAATCCGTGTGGGATATATGGTGCTGCCGGAGGCGCTGCTGTCGGTATACCTGGCGAAAGGAAGATTTTATTCCTCCACCGTGTCCAGGGTCGACCAGAGGATCCTGGCGAAATTTATTTCCGGCGGATATTTTGAGCGCCATCTGAACAGGATGCGCGAGATCTATAAGGGAAAACATGACGCGCTTTTAGGGGAATTAAAGCCGCTGGAAAAGCGGTTTGAGATCACAGGAGAATTCGCGGGACTTCATGTGCTCTTAAAAGACAGGAAGAAGGAGCCGGAACAGCAGCTTTTAGAAAAAGCAGCAGAAAAAAAAGTCCGCGTCTACGGACTTTCCGGGTTCTATATGGAGAGAGCGCAGGCGAAGGAGATGAGTACGATCGTTCTCGGATATGCAGGACTCACGGAGGAGGAAATCCGAAAAGGAGTAGACCTTTTACGGAAAGCTCTTGAGTAAAGAATAAGCGGATTGGATAGAAGAAAGCTGGTATGCAAAGACGCGCGCCAGCTTTTTTCGGACTTAAGTCAAGATTAGGTTTTACAGACAGCTGCACTGGGGGAGAGATTGGGACAGGGCATATGCTTGTGACCAGGCGTGCATGGGAACAAAGCGCAAAAAAACGGGATACGCATCCGAAAATGCGTATCCCAAGGATTGATTCCGTTTACTGGAACACATCATGCTTCTCATATCCGAGATCGGCGGAAAGGGATGATGCGTAGAACTGTACGAGATCTTTCTGGGTGTCAAGAAACTCCGGAGTATCGACCCGGATCTCCGGGGCGATGATTCCAATGGAACCGGCGAGTTCACCGTCGGAGTTGAAGACCGGTGCCCCGATTCCAAGGGCGTCGGTGACATACTCTCCGTGAGTGATGGCGTAGCCATCCTGGCGGATCTTTTTTAATTCCTCGCGCAGGTCATCCGGGCGGACATGAGGGAAAGCCTGATCGTGGAGAATAATGTTTTTGAAGTATTCGTCGATGAAGGCCGGTGTCTGCCATGCGAGGAGGACCTTACGGATCGCGCCGCAGTGCATATACATCTCATAGCCGAACTCTTCAACAACTTTTAAGTGGCTCGGACCATCTACCTTTTCAATCACAAGTCCCTTATTTCCCACTGGAATTACGAGGTATGCGTCTTCTTTTGTCTGTTTTGCCAGCTGTGCCAGGATACCGTGGGCGGCATCCTGGAGACGGATCCCTCTTGCAGCGGCTTTTCCCAGAGGAATCAGCGCCGGGCCAAGACGGTAGGTGTGGGATCTGTCGTCGCGGATCACATATTTCTTCTCACAGAATGTCTGCAGAATCCGGTGAACCGTGCTCGGGGGCAGATCCATCGCCTCCGCCAGTTCCGCGATTGAGAAATTGCGGTTTTTTTCTTTCAGGACTTCCAATAGCTCCATGGAGCGGAGAAGACTTTGTATCATTCGGTTTTTCCTTCCTCCGTATCGTCCTCAACTACAACGGAGGATGTTTTTTCTTCCGGTACGTTTTCCTCTTTTACAGAGTCTTTTTCGTCTGTGGGTTCCGGACATGCCGTCTCTTCGGAATCTTTAGTCTCTTCTTTTTTTACGGAATCATCCGCAGCGTTTGTGTCTTTTCCGGAATTGATTGTAATATAAGTTCTCTCTGGAGCAGGTTCCGTCTTTTCTTCTGTTTCCTCAGAAGGGGTCTCCTCTTCCTCGTATTCATGAAAATCCTGGTCCAGCTCATCGTTGAAGGATTTTAATTTCAGATAGTAGGAGATACCGGCCGCAACTGCGCCGCCGAGCATCGCGCCAAATGCGATAAGAAGGCCTGATTTCTTTTTTGACATGGTTTATTCTCCTTTCCGCTGCATTACGCGGTTCCGAAAATCTGAGGATTCCGCCTGCAGCCGCCAGTCTGCTATTTATAATCATAATCGAATTCCAGGGAAAATGAAAGACATAATTATGAAAAAAGTTAAAAAAATGTATAAATTATTCAAGTAAATTGCCGGATTTCACCAGAAAACGGGAACTAGACAGCACAGCGGCATGCAGACCCGCAGAGAGGTTCACAAATTTTTCATAAAATAATTAGCACTCGTGACTTGACAGTGCTAACAACATGTGCTATAACATGACTTGTGACGAGGGGTCAGGGAAAAGACCTGAGTCAGACTGAAGAAGATAAAAATGAAAAAGAATTGTGACTGAAATTACAGGATAGTCGCAAGAGCTTGTAAAATGACAAGGAGGAGTCAGTAATGAAATTAGTACCATTATTTGACAGAGTTGTTTTAAAACAGTTAGTTGCAGAAGAGACCACAAAATCCGGTATCGTTCTTCCGGGTCAGGCAAAGGAAAAACCGCAGCAGGCAGAAGTGATCGCTGTTGGTCCTGGTGGAGTTGTTGACGGCAAAGAGATCAAGATGCAGGTAAAACCGGGCGATAAGGTAATCTACTCCAAGTACTCCGGAACAGAAGTAAAGGTAGAGGAAGAGGATTATATCATCGTTAAGCAGAATGATATCCTTGCAGTGATCGAATAATCGGAGAAATTATATCCGGGACCGCGTGTGCGAAGCGCTCAGGGCGGTCTGAAATTCAGAATTCAGAACGAAGTAACCGGAAAATGGTTACAGGAAATCTTGATTGGAGGAATTTTAACATGGCTAAGGAAATTAAATATGGCGTTGAAGCCAGAAAAGCTCTTGAAGCTGGTGTAAATAAACTTGCTGATACTGTCCGCGTAACGATCGGACCGAAAGGAAGAAACGTTGTTCTCGATAAATCCTTCGGCGCTCCGCTGATCACAAACGATGGTGTTACCATCGCGAAAGAGATCGAGTTAGAAGACCCGTTTGAGAACATGGGCGCACAGCTCTTAAAAGAGGTTGCCACAAAGACAAACGATGTTGCCGGTGATGGTACAACAACAGCTACCGTTCTCGCACAGGCGATGGTAAACGAAGGTATGAAGAACCTGGCTGCAGGCGCTAACCCGATCGTATTAAGAAAGGGTATGAAGAAAGCCACAGACGAGGCTGTCAAAGCAATCGCAGAGATGAGCGAGCCGATCAGCAGCAAAGACCAGATCGCAAGAGTTGCAGCAATCTCTGCAGCAAGCGATGAGGTCGGTGAGATGGTTGCAGACGCAATGGAGAAGGTTACAAACGACGGCGTTATCACCATCGAAGAGTCCAAGACAATGAAGACAGAGCTTGACCTTGTAGAAGGTATGCAGTTCGACCGTGGATACATTTCCGCATATATGTGCACAGATATGGAGAAGATGGAGGCAACTCTTGACGATCCGTATATCCTGATCACAGACAAGAAGATCGCTAACATCAACGATATCCTTCCGCTCCTTGAGCAGATCGTAAAGACAGGCGCAAAGCTTCTTATCATCGCTGAAGATATCGAGGGTGAGGCTCTCACAACTCTTATCGTCAACAAGTTAAGAGGTACATTCAGCGTTGTAGGTGTTAAGGCACCGGGCTACGGCGACAGAAGAAAAGAGATGTTAAAGGATATCGCGATCTTAACAGGCGGTACTGTGATCTCCGATGAGCTTGGTCTTGACCTCAAGGATGCTACAATGGAGCAGCTTGGCCGTGCAAAATCCGTTAAGGTTCAGAAAGAGAACACCATCATCGTTGACGGTCTCGGCGACAAGAAAGAGATCGCTGACAGAGTTGCCCAGATCAAGGGCCAGATCGAAGAGACAAAGTCCGATTTCGACAGAGAGAAACTTCAGGAGAGACTTGCGAAACTCGCTGGCGGCGTTGCAGTTATCCGCGTAGGTGCTGCTACTGAAACAGAGATGAAGGAAGCAAAGCTCCGTATGGAAGATGCTCTTGCAGCTACGAAGGCAGCTGTCGAGGAAGGTATCATCGCAGGCGGCGGTTCTGCTTATGTTCACGCAGCAGAGAAGGTTGCAGCCGTTGTAAATGAGATGGAAGGCGACGAGAAGACAGGCGGAAAGATCATCTTAAAGGCTCTTGAAGCTCCGTTATTCCATATCGTATCCAACGCAGGCCTTGAGGGCGCTGTGATCGTTAACAAAGTTAAAGAGCTCCCGGTTGGCCAGGGCTTCGATGCTTACAATGAGATTTTTGTTGATATGATCAAAGCTGGTATCCTTGATCCGGCTAAGGTTACAAGAAGTGCATTACAGAACGCAACAAGCGTTGCTTCCACACTTCTTACAACAGAGTCTGTTGTTGCAAACATCAAAGAAGAGACTCCGGCAATGCCGGCAGGTGCAGGCGGAATGGGCGGAATGATGTAATCCATCTCCGAAACTGCAAAATTTTAGGAAAATTAATAAAGCCATCGGCGGTTCTGTGAGCCGTCGGTGGCCTTTTTCATGTAACAGGAAATTCCCTGTCATATAAAAATACGAACAGTTCAGGGCATTTTTGAGAGCCTGCTGTTCTGGTATTCCCCGGACCAGGTTACATCCCGGTCGAACCAGGAGAGAGGCGGGAATTCTCTGGCATCCTCCTCGCAGGTAAACTCGATCTCCGCAAGCATGAGACCGGCGAATTTTCCCTCGAAGACATCGAATTCCACAGTGAGATCCTCACGACCCGGAACCGGGATCAGGTAGCGCTTTTTTGTGAGAATATTTCCGTCAGCTTTTGTGAGAAGATGGGTGTAGGCTTCTTTTGTCAGTGGGAGATTATATTCCTCTCTGGCGAGAAGTCCTTTGGATTTGTAGGTGAGGTAGCAGGTATCATCCTCCTTACGTACCCGGATTACCGGCTCTGTGCAGAGGTAGGCCTGTTCGATTTCATGACAGGGGAAAGACTCATAGTTTTCAGGCGGGGTCATGACAAGAAATTTGCGTTCGATTTCCATAATTATGTCCTTTCTGGATTTTCGGCTGCTGCCTGCGCAAGGCGGGAACAGTAACATATTGTAATAAATCATACCATATTGCAAGGAAAAAGTAAGGTCTTTTATTTGCAAATATGGTACAATCATTGTAAGAAAAGTTGCTGTTTGTGAATGAAAAATCCCGGAATGGCAACAGGAAAGGAAAAATATCTGGCAACTGGTCATACTTTGATGATGAAAACAGAAGGAGGAACAGCGTATGTGGACAAGGGCAGAATTAAAAGACAGAGCGAAAATGTGTCTGAGCCGTTATTACTGGGCGGCGTTTCTTGTGAGCCTGATCTTTGCGATCCTCAGTGGATTTGGCGGATCGAACGCGAATACCCAGAGGATTACAAGTTATCTGGAGCAGAATGAATCAGGAAACAGTCAGACCGATCAGAGTAGTCTCATCCCTGGCGAACTGGGAGGAGATGGAAGTCTTAGCGGAAATACTGGGAGTGGTCTTGCCAGCGGGATCGAGCTTGTCCCGGGACTTGGTGATGCCTACGGACCGGGAGCCGGAAATGCCGGATCTATGGTTGCGAGCAACCTGTTTTACCGGCTTTTTGCGGGGGCTGTGATCGTTATTGTGATCATTTCCGTCGTGATCGGAATTTTTGTACAGCCATTGTTTGAGATCGGACGAAACAGATTTTATATGGAGAGCCGCGTGACGGGACAGTCGGCGGGCATTGGAAAACTTTTCTGGGGATTTTCCAACGGATATTTAAAGCTTGTGGGGACCCAGTTCCTTCGCTCCCTGATCACAGAGGGCATCGTGTTCCTGTGCATGGCACCGGGATTACTGACACTTGCATTTAACAGGTTCCTGTCTGACTGGGTGGGAAGCGCTGTTCTGATGGCCTGTGGTGCCGCGGTGGGAGCCTGCTTTTCCATCTACTTCCAGTACTGCTATCTGATGGTGCCGTATATTCTTGCCGAGAATCCGGATATGAAGGCGAGAGAAGCTTTGAGACTCTCAAAAGAGATGATGGACGGACAGAAGTGGAACGCGTTCGTTCTCGGCCTTTCCTTTATAGGATGGCAGCTCCTCGGCACGTTGCTCTGCGGTATCGGCACCTTCTTCGTTCAGCCGTATGTTGACGCGACCTTCGCGGAACTCTACGCAGTCCTCCGCGGACCGTATTCCGGACGTCTCAATGGATTCGGCGGGGAACCGTTTGTACAGAATTATGCGCGTTACGGTGGTCAGTATGTGGAGCCGGACAGTGTGAGAGATGTCGGTGAAAGTGGAAATTACGGTGGTTATGGTTTCTATGGAAATGGAAATGGACAGAACCAGAACAGCGCTCCGGACAGCTGGAGTGATGTGCCGAAGGAGACATATAAGTACAACGGACCGGAGCAGACCATCAATCCGTCTGTTTCAGGGCAGGCCGCTGCAAATGACCGCGGAACGGATGTGAAAAAATCGGAAGGTGGACCGGGACGCGGATATTATCTGAATGGAAAATTTTATTCGTATACGGATGATGAGAAAAGCGAGCAGTAACCTCTGGAAAACTTCCGGAGGCAGATTGGCAAAGAAAGGTGAGAAGTTTTAAATGGCAAAAGTATACGCGTTTGTGGCAGACGGCATGGAAGAGGTAGAGTGCCTGGCTGTGTGTGATTGCTTGAGAAGAGCAAAGGTGGATGTGAAGCTTGTATCCATCATGGGAAGAAAGATGGTGACAGGTTCCCATGGATTTAAGATCGAGGCGGACAGCCTGTTCGAGGAAATCACGGACGATGCTGACGTATTGTTCCTTCCGGGCGGACTTGCCGGAACGAACAATCTGAAGGCGCATGAGGGACTTGCAGAGATGTTAAAAGCCCATGCGACAGCAGGAAAACGCCTGGCTGCGATCTGCGCGGCACCGAGTATCTTAGGGGAGCTTGGCCTCGTGAAAGGCCACCGCGCCACATGCTATCCGGGCTTTGAGACGAAGATGGAGGGCGCGGACTGCAGAGGTGACGGCATCATCACAGACCGCCTGATCAGCACCGGGCGCGGTATGGGCTGGGCAATCGACCTTGGTTTAGAGCTTATCAAACTCCTGGTCAGCGAAGAAGAGGCTGAAAGGATCAAGGCAGCGATCCAATACATAAAATAGCCGTATGTTTGTGTAAATACAGGTATTCATCAGAAAGTTTTGGAATGCCCGGTGCACCAGGGCATTCCTTTTTGGCGCGGCAGGCCGCTGAAAGAATGTCAGGAACAGCAGATACGGCAGTCTGCGCCTGGAAAAAATTAAGGAAAACCGTAAAACCCCTGTGTTTTTCTGGAATTTTTACAATTTAGGTCTGGTCTTTTCAAACGTCTTATGTTATAATTCCAAGCGGTGCTATGTGCGCGTGACGGAGAAGTGATGCCTGCGGGCGGATTTTTCGCTGAGCGGCGGTCATAATGCCGGAAAACGTGTAACGCCAAAAAGCGGCAGTTACGAGATTATACGGGCGGGAAATTTCTATTCCCCGCTATCGATATATTTAAGGAGGAACTCATAAAATGAGCGTACAGGTGGAGAATTTAGAGAAGAATACGGCAAAACTTACAATTGAAGTGCCGGCAGAAAAGTTTGAGGAGGCTGTACAGCACTCCTATAATAAGAATAAGGGTAAATTCAATATCCCGGGCTTCAGAAAAGGAAAAGCTCCGTTCAACATGATCAAAAAAATGTACGGCGTTGGCGTATTCTACGAGGATGCTGTTGATGAAGTGATCGACGCAAGCTATCCGGACGCTGCAAAAGAGAGCGGTCTTGAGATCGTTTCCCGTCCGTCTATTTCCATTGAGGAGATCGAGGAAGGCAAAGCTTTTGTTTACACAGCAGTTGTAGCTGTTAAGCCGGAAGTTACTCTTGGCGAGTACAAGGGCGTAGAAGTCCAGAAGACAAAATCTGAGGTTACAGAGGAAGATATCGAGACAGAGATCAAGCGCGCAAGAGAAAAAAACTCCCGCCTTATCACTGTTGAGGACAGAGGTATCGAGGATGGAGATCAGGTAACGATCGATTTCGACGGTTCCGTAGACGGAAAGAGATTTGAGGGTGGCAAGGCTGAGGATTATCCGCTTACGATCGGTTCCCACACATTTATCGATAACTTCGAGGAGCAGTTAATCGGTAAGACAACTGGCGAAGAGTGCGAAGTAAACGTAACATTCCCAGCTGAGTACCATGTAGAAGAGTTAAAGAACAAACCGGCTGTATTCAAAGTAAAAGTAAAAGAGATCCAGAGAAAAGAGCTTCCGGAAGCTAACGATGATTTCGCAAGCGAGGTATCTGATTTCGATACAATGGAAGAGTACAAGAAGGACCTTACAGAGAAGTTACAGGCTGAGAAGATTGAAGCAGCTAAGACAGCGGACGAGGACAAGGTCGTTGCTAAGGTGATTGAGAACGCAACAATGGAGATTCCGGATCAGATGGTTGAGGAGCAGGTAAACGGCATGGTGAACGACTATGCGCGCAGACTTGAGAGCCAGGGAATTTCCTTCAAGCAGTACGTTGAGATCACAGGCATGACAGCTGAGAAGATCGGCGAGCAGATGAAGCCGCAGGCGATCAAGAGAATCCAGACAAGACTCGTTCTTGAGGCAGTTGTAAAGGCTGAGAACATCCAGGCTGACGACGCAGCGGTTGAAGAGCAGTTCGACAAGATGGCTGAGGACTTCAAGATGGATAAAGAACAGATCAAGGGTATGTTCGGCGAAGAGCAGATGGCACAGTTAAAGGAAGACCTTGCAGTTCAGAAAGCAATCGACTTCCTTGTAGCTGAGGCTAAGTTCGTTGACTAAGTAAAGCAACATACTTTACGACTAATCTGCACGGAAAACATGGTGGGGAATGGTCCGACAGAGGGCCAAAAACCACATACAGAGGGGGTTGCTGCGGAGAGTTTTTCTGCGGCAATCCCTCATCGGTTATACAGGGATAGTTCCAAAATATGTGAAAAAAGGTGGATTTCTGCCGGGCCGGTCTCAGACACAGGTGACAGCTTCACCGGAAAAGTTACTGTTCACGCCTTGCGCAAACAGTAACTGATTTTGCCGATGCTTCGCATTCCGAATCGGCAAAATCCACTACCGCCACTGTATTGTACGGAATTTTCAGTTCAGAAAATTCCTACCTGTGTACAGTAACCCGGAAAATGCATAAAAAGGAATACTTTGGTAACAGATATAAAAGAAAAGATGGAGGAAAAAATATGAGCTTAGTACCTTACGTGCTTGAATCTACAAGCAGAGGAGAGCGTTCCTACGATATCTATTCCAGATTATTAAAAGACCGTATCATTTTCCTGGGAGAGGAAGTAAACGATGTGACAGCAAGCCTTGTTGTTGCACAGCTTCTTTTCCTGGAGTCCGAGGATCCGAATAAGGACATCAACCTTTACATCAACAGCCCGGGTGGTTCTGTAACGGCCGGTATGGCGATCTATGATACGATGAATTACATTAAATGTGACGTGTGCACCACCTGCATCGGTATGGCTGCAAGCATGGGCGCATTCCTTCTCTCCAGCGGTGCGAAGGGCAAACGTTTCGCACTTCCGAACGCTGAGGTCATGATCCATCAGCCGTCCGGTGGAGCCCAGGGACAGGCGACAGAGATCAGGATCGTTGCAGAGCAGATCTTAAAGACAAAAGAGAAGCTCAACAAGATCCTGGCTGCAAACACCGGACAGCCGCTCGACGTGATTGCCCGCGACACAGAGAGAGACAACTACATGACAGCCGAGGAAGCTGCCGCATACGGTCTGATCGACCGCGTGATCTCCGGCCACTAGGACCGGACGGCGCGAAGGCGGAAAACAGTGCCGGAGCGCAGCGAGACATAAAGAATTTAGAATTGAGGTGCGAACATGCCAGTAAGACCAGAGGAAAAGATCAGATGTTCCTTCTGCGGAAAGAATCAGGATCAGGTCAGAAAAATGATCGCCGGTACCAACGGCGTCTATATCTGTGATGAGTGTATCGAACTCTGCAGTGAGATCCTTGAGGAAGAACTCGGAAACGAGGAGGAGGAGAGACCGGATTTCTCCGGAATCAACCTCTTAAAACCGAAGGAGATCAAAGAATTTCTGGACGACTATGTGATCGGACAGGATGAGGCGAAGAAAGTTCTTTCCGTGGCTGTTTACAATCATTATAAGAGAATCACATCGAAGATGGAAAGTGATGTTGATCTTCAGAAGAGCAACATCCTGATGCTCGGTCCGACCGGCTCCGGCAAGACTTATCTTGCGCAGACACTTGCGAAGCTTTTAGGTGTTCCGTTTGCAATCGCAGATGCAACGACGCTGACTGAGGCCGGTTATGTCGGCGAGGACGTGGAGAACATCCTCTTAAAATTGATCCAGGCAGCAGATAATGATGTGAGCCGTGCGGAGTACGGTATTATTTACATCGATGAGATCGATAAGATCACAAAAAAATCCGAGAATGTGTCCATTACCCGTGATGTTTCCGGCGAGGGCGTCCAGCAGGCGCTGTTAAAGATTCTGGAAGGTACTGTTGCAAGCGTTCCGCCTCAGGGCGGCAGAAAGCATCCGCAGCAGGAGCTGATCCAGATCGATACGACAAACATCCTGTTCATCTGCGGAGGTGCTTTCGACGGTCTGGAGCGGATCATCGAATCCAGACTGGAGACAAGTTCCATCGGTTTCGGCGCGAAGATCGTGGATAAGAAAAATACGGATATCAGCAAGCTGTTAAAGCAGGCGATGCCGCAGGATCTCACGAAATTCGGCCTGATCCCGGAGTTTGTGGGAAGAGTTCCGGTTATGGTATCCTTAGACCTTCTGGATGAGGATGCCCTTGTGCGGATCCTCACAGAGCCGAAGAATGCCCTCGTAAAGCAGTATCAGAAGTTATTCGAGCTGGATGATGTGAAGCTGGAGTTCACTCCGGATGCCGTCCACGAGATCGCCCATATGGCAGTAGAGAGAAAGACAGGCGCCAGAGGACTCCGCGCGATCATGGAATCCGTCATGATGGATACGATGTACGAGGTTCCGTCTGATTCCAATGTGGGAATCTGCACCGTGACGAAGGACGCGGTGGACGGAAAGGAAAAGCCGGAAGTCGTTTACCGCGACGTGACGGTGCCGAAAAAAGCATTGGCCGGAAGATCCAGAAAAGAGAGTAACGGGGAGATCGCGTAACGGACGGCGTTCCCGTATGAGAAAAATTGTACCTGCAGGACCCGTATCCCGCAGATAAGAGGGGCTGCTGCGCACAGAAATGTCACGGCAGCCTTTTTACACAACAGAAATTTGCCCGTAACTGCTGACAGGCATCGGAAAGAAGCCGGGCAGTTGCGTTCATAGGAGAAATAATGGAAGATAAGAAAATTACGATGCCGGCGGTGGCACTCCGCGGACTCACGATCCTTCCGGGAATGGTACAGCATTTCGACATCAGCCGGGAAAAATCGATCCGCGCCATTGAGACAGCCATGATGGGAAACCAGAAGGTATATCTCGTGACCCAGCGTCATCCGGAGCAGGAAACACCTGCGGTCGCGGATCTGTACCAGATGGGAACGATCTCCCAGATCAAACAGCTCGTGAAAATGCCGGGCGGTATCATCCGTGTGATGGTGGAAGGCGAAAAGAGAGCGGCGCTTCTCACTCTGTTTGAGGAGGGACCGTATCTGGAAGCTGAGGTCGAGGAAGCGCCGATGCAGGAAGAACAGCTTACCGACACTATGAAGGAAGCCATGAGCCGGATCGTTAAGGAAAAATTAGAGGAATTCGGAAACGCGAATCCGAAGGCTGTGAAAGATTTTATCGGAAGTCTTCTTGTGATCACGGATCTGGAGCAGCTTCTGACCCAGACAGCAAATGAATTTCCGTGGGATTTTGCTGTGAAGCAGGAGATGCTGGAGTGTGATTACTGGAGCCATCTGTATGACCGGATCGTGTACTACCTGATGCGGGAACTCGAGATCCTTATGATCAAGCGGGATTATCAGGGAAAAGTGAAGGAGCACATCGATAAGAACCAGAGGGATTATATTTTAAGGGAAGAATTAAAAGTGATCCGTGAGGAACTGGGAGATGACAGCGGGACGGAAGATGCCGACGGATATATGGAACAGCTGGAAAAGCTGAACGCGGACAAGGAAACGAAGGAAAAGATCAAAAAAGAGATCCAGCGTTTCAAGGGTATGCCGGGAGGAAGTCAGGAGGCGAATGTTCTCCGTACCTATATCGAGACGGTGCTTGAGATGCCGTGGAAGAAGGTCTCAAGGGATAATCAGGATATCATTCACGCGAAAGAGATTCTGGAGGAGGATCATTATGGTCTGGAGAAGGTTAAGGACCGTGTACTGGAATTCCTTGCGGTCCGTGCCCTCACAAAGAAAGGCACAAGCCCGATCCTCTGCCTTGTGGGACCGCCCGGAACAGGTAAGACCTCCATCGCGAGATCGGTTGCCCGCGCCCTCGGAAAGAAGTATGTCCGGATCAGCCTTGGCGGCATTCACGACGAGGCGGAGATACGTGGACACAGAAAGACATACGTGGGAGCGATGCCGGGCCGTATCGCCGATGCAATGCGTCAGGCAGGCGTGTCAAACCCGTTAATGCTTTTAGATGAGATCGATAAGGTCTCTGCCGACTATCGGGGAGATGTCTCCTCAGCACTTTTGGAGGTCCTTGATGGGGAGCAGAACGTGAAGTTCCGCGACCACTATCTGGAGATCCCGCTGGATCTCTCAGGCGTTCTCTTTATCGCGACGGCAAATGATGCGTCGACGATCCCGAGACCGCTCCTTGACCGTATGGAGGTTATCGAGGTATCCAGCTATACAGAGAACGAGAAGTTCCATATCGCAAAGAAGTATCTCATTCCGAAACAGTTAGAGAGAAACGGCCTTACGGAGGAGATGCTTTCCTTCAGCGATAAGGCATTGGAGAAGATCATCCACAACTATACGAGAGAGGCTGGTGTGAGAAATCTGGAGCGCCGGATCGGTGAGATCTGCAGAAAAGCGGCGAGGGAGTTTCTGGAAAAGAAGAAAAAAACTGTGCATATCACAGAGGGAAATCTTCAGAAGTATCTCGGAAAAGAGAAGATCACCTTCGAAAATGCCAATGAGGAGGACGAGGTCGGAATCGTAAGAGGTCTTGCGTGGACAAGCGTCGGCGGCGACACACTTCAGATCGAAGTGAATGTAATGCCGGGTGATGGAAAGCTTCAGATGACAGGACAGATGGGTGATGTCATGAAGGAATCCGCGCAGATCGCGCTGACTTACGTTCGTTCCGTGGCAGACCGGTACGGTGTGGAGAGCAGGTATTTTAAGGAACATGACCTGCATTTACATATCCCGGAGGGTGCCGTGCCGAAAGATGGTCCGTCTGCGGGCATTACGATGGCAACAGCCATGCTCTCCGCGGTGACCGGAAAGAAGGTTTGCGCAAGCGTTGCCATGACCGGTGAGATCACATTGAGAGGCCGGGTACTGCCGATCGGCGGTTTAAAGGAAAAGACATTGGCAGCAAGAATGGCACATATGAAGAAGGTTCTCGTACCGGATAAGAACCGTCCGGATATGGCAGAGATCTCGAAGGAGATCACGAAAGGCATGGAGATCGTGTTTGTGAAGACTATGGATGACGTAGTACGCGAGGCGTTCGTGTAATGCGAGGCTACAAAGGTTGGCGGCTTTCTGACAGGTCCTGCCTGTTGGAGGGCTGTTGACTCTGGTATGTAAAAACAAGGGTAACGGTTCTGAGGGTCTGCGCATGTGCCGCGCCGACTGTAAGAAAGCATAGTTTGACAGGCAGAAATCCCAGCGACAAAGTCATTCTGAAATGGATTTTTGCGTGTGACAAGGAAAGTGCTGAAGTGTTACATACAAGGAGAAATATATGGTAATCAGAAATGTGGAACTTGAGACCGTCTGCGGTGTGACGAGCACGCTGCCGGAGAACACGCTGCCGGAGTTCGCCTTCGCGGGAAAATCAAATGTGGGAAAATCTTCCCTGATCAACGCGCTCATGAACCGGAAGGCGCTGGCGAGAACGTCCTCCCAGCCGGGAAAGACCCAGACGATCAACTTTTATAATATCAACGGAGCTCTCTACTATGTGGATCTCCCCGGCTACGGTTACGCGAAGGTCCCGCAGTCTGAGAAGGTAAAATGGGGCAGGATGATCGAGAATTATCTCCACAAATCCCAGATGTTAAAGTGCGTTTTCCTTCTTGTGGACATCCGTCACGAGCCGTCCGCCAACGACAAGACCATGTACGACTGGGTCGTTTACAACGGATTCCGTCCGGTCATCATTGCCACAAAGCTTGACAAGATCAAGCGCAGCCAGATCCAGAAGCAGGTAAAACTCATCCGCACCGGTCTCGGCATGGAAAAACAGGATATCCTGATCCCGTTCTCCGCCGAGACAAAACAGGGCCGGGAGGACATCTGGAATCTTATTGACAAGATGGCAGCAGGAGAAGATCTTCTGACCGCCGAGGAGGAGATCCAGGCGGAGAAAGCTGCGGAGTGGGCGGCGAAGAAGGCGCAGCAGAACCTTTAAATTTTAGAAGTACTGAAAAACGGCATCCGCCGCAGAAATTTCCCTGCGGCAGGTGCCGTTTTCGCGTACAATTCAGAAAATTTGCCGGAGGCAGACTTCAAAACGCATATCTTAACCTTTCATCAAGGTCTTCATCACATAAGCGTAGATATCCTGACTCCGCTCCTTCCAGTGGCTGGCCATAGTCTCAGCCTGATCCTTGTCGGGGACGGAGAGGTCGAAGCCGATGAGGACAGATTTGCCTTCCCGGACTTCACAGTGCACGATATAGTCCTGATTTGTGGATTTATAGAAATCGGAGATGACGCCGACCTCGTTTCTTAAGCGGAATTTGTTCTCCTTTAAGTAGCCGTCGATATCCTCGATGATCGCCGGGGAGATATTGTTTCCGAAGAAGGACTGATCCATATCATCGATAATGGCCGGAGAAATATTCTTACCAAAAAATTCTAATGTGTCTTCGCCCTCTTTGGTGATCTCATAGCGGGAGGAGTTGTGGGTGGATTCCATCCGGATCAGCCCCGCTTCTTTCAGTTCGTTTAACGCTTGCTGGAGCGTAAAGTATGTCGTATATTCGTGATCCAGAAAGAAATCCGTGAGCTGGGAGTTTGTCAGCGGAAAATTGACGTGGTCCAGCATGTAGAGGATCATTAATTTGTAGAGCGTGATCGGATCAGATAACATACGCAGGGGCTCCTTTGCGATATAATCGGTAGAACATGTTCTATTTTACAGGTTTCTCCTCATGGATTCAAGCCTTTTTTCTTCCATCATATGAAAAAGGTCGAAATTTGTAGTGAATTTGATCTGAAAATGTGCTATGATGATACCACGAATATTTTACGAGACTGCAAAGTGCCTACCGTCTGGCAGTCAGGTATCGGACTATAAATATAAGGTGAAAAATATATGAGAGAACGGATCATGCGCCTTTCCAGAGGAATCGTGGACGCGGAGATGCCGAAGCTGTTTCTGGATCCTGTGAAGATCGAGGAGACTCTGGGGAGCGATACGGTTTATAAAAGAGAGCTATACTTAGCAAGTGAGAACAATTTATATATCAAAGGCCTTGCCTACTCAAGCCACAGCCGTGTGAAGATCTTAAAGAGCGCCTTCGGAGGCCTGAGAAACCATATTGTCTACGAAGTCGACACCTCCTGGTGCGAGAACGGAGACCTGATCAAGGGAAACTTCACGCTTGTAACAAACAGCGGAGAACTGGAGGTTCCTTTTCTTTTTCGTGTGGAAATGATCGAGTCTGTCCGTGTCCTGTCCACATTAAAATCTATGGATGATTTTGTGGAGCTGGCGAAAAAGGATATGGAACTGGCGCTGCGCCTCATGGAGTACCGGGATTTTACGGAAGCGCCGCTGTTTAAGGATCTGCGGATCCGCACGATCTATGAAGGATTAAGGGGACACGGAAACCGACAGAATGCGTTGGAGGAATTCTTTCTGGCAACGGGAGTGAAGGAACCCATCGAGCTGACCTTATCTACGGCAAAGAAGGTCTATGACAAGCCGAAGGATATCGTGAATGACAAGGTCGTCCTGCGGAAAAATACCTGGGGCTATCTCTATATGGAAGTCCGCGCTGACGGCGATTTCATCGAGATCCCGAAGAAGGTCATCACTCAGGCGGATTTCGAGGAGGACCGTCTGGAGCTGCGATTCAGGATCCACCCGGAGAGGATGCACAAGGGAAAGAACCTCGGTGCGATCCGCCTTCTTACCGTCCACGGTGACACCGTGATCCGGATCGAGGCTATGGGAGAGGAGCCGGATCGAAAGCGCGCTGAGGGCGAGATCAGCAAAGCCGGTGTCTGCCGGTACATGAAACTCCGTGAGGCCTACGAGAGCGGTCTCTACGAGAAAAAAGCTGTCCTCGGAAAGATCCAGAACGAGCTGGATGCCATCCGCGGCGCAAACGGCGGCTCTGTTATCCTGTCCCTCCTGCAGGCGGAGACTTATCTGGACGCGGAGAGACCGGATCAGGCGGCTTTATGTCTGGACGATGCGTGGGATACCGTTTCTGCCCTCAGAGACCGGATCGGAACACTCTACTGTTATTACCAGTACCTGCAGTACCGTCTGGAACCGGACGAGGAGAAGAAGGACGCTGTGGTCCGCCTGTTCAGGAAAAAGCTGGAGGACGTCAACGGCCGGTTCTATCTGCAGCTTTTGCAGTTAAAGATGCTGCCGGAGATGTACGAGGAGGAGGAAGCCCTCGCGGAGAGCTTTAAGATGCAGTATAAGAATGGCTGCCGCAGCCCGTTCCTCTATATTGAGACGGTGCGTCTCTTCGGGAAGAATCCGGAACTCTTAAAGACGATGGATGCCTTTGAGATCCATGCCCTCTACTACGGAGTCATGAATGGCCTCGTGGGGCAGGAGCTGGCGGAGCGGATCTGCGCGCTGGCGCCGGGAGCGAAGTTCTTCCACCGCCTGTATTACCGCCTGCTTGCAAAGCTCTACGAGAAATACCCGACGAAGGACATGCTGACGGCGGTGTGCTGTCTGTTAATTAAGGGAAATGTCCGCGGAAAAGAGAGCTTCTCCTGGTATGAGAAGGGAATCAATGAGGAGATCAGCCTCACAAGGATCTACGAATATTTCCTCTACGCTCTGCCGGATGACTATGAGAAGATGATGCCGCGCCAGGTATTGCTGTACTTCTCCTATGAGTGCGCCCATCTGGACCAGAAGAGCCGTGCAGCCCTCTATGCCAATGTGGCGGCCTATATTCCGCAGGACGATCCGCTCTATAAAAAGTACGAGCGGGAGATGGAAAAGTTTGCCATGGAGCAGCTTTTCGAGTCCCGGATCAACAGGAGACTTGCGGTGATCTACAAACATATCATTTACCGCGATATGATCGATAATCAGGTGGCCCGGGTGCTGCCCGGTATCTTAAAGGCAAACCGGATCCAGGTGAAGGATGCGGCGATGAAGTATGTGATCGTTTCCAACGAGATTCTGACCGGTGAGGATGCCTACCCGCTGCAGAATCAGACCGCCTATGTGCCGTTGTTCTTTGAAGACAGCGTGATCATGTTCCAGGATACCTTCGGAAACAGGTACATGGACGTGGAATATACGAAGGAACCGGTTCTCGATGAGAAGAAACTGGAAGAAAAATGCTTTGAGATGTACCCGGACCACCCGATGTTAAAGATGAAGGCGTGTCTGGAGATCATGGAGAAAAAGGACCTTGAGAAGAAAGATGTGACCGGGATCGAGACTGTTCTGGATACACTCCCGGTGAAGCCGGCCTACCAGCAGAAAATGCTGACGAGGATCATTTCCTACTACCGTGCGGCGCTTTTCGGCGACGATGAGGCCATGGATGCGGAGGGTGGAGCGTACCTCTTAAAGCTTGACAAGAGGACACTCTCCAGACCGGAACGTGTGGATGTCTGCGAGACACTGATCGTCCAGAATTACATGGTTCAGGCATACGAGATGATAAAGGAGTTCGGCGAGGAGCAGATCCGTGTGAAACGTCTCGCGGCTCTGGTATCCCAGCTGATCTTAGACCGGATGTTCGAGGAGGATGACCTGCTCCTCCACCTTGCGGGGCGTGTATTTTCGGACGGACACGGGGACAGCGTGATCCTGGATTATCTCTGCGAGCATTATAACGGCAGCGGGGAATCTGTGTTCAGGATCCTTGCGGAAGCAGTGAAGACCCATGTGGAGACATACGACCTTGAGGAGCGCCTGCTGGCCCAGTGCCTTTTCTCCGGCTGTGAGAAGCATATGGACACGGTATTTGACCTTTACGCGTCGAGAAAAGAGACCAGTGATGTGATCGTGAAGGCGTACTTTACAGTGAAGTGTACGGAATACTTCCTGCGTGACACAGTCCCGGGGGATAAGGTATTCGCGTATCTGGAAGGCGCGATCCACGGTATGGAGCTTCGGAAGGTGCCGGAGATCTATCTTCTGGCGCTGGCGAAATTTTATTCGACTCTGGCACAGATCACTGAGGAGCAGAAGACACTGCTATCCCGGATGATGGATATCCTTTCCGCCAGAGGTATGGTATTCGCGTGGTATAAGGATCTTGCAAAATATGTGGATATGCCGGGCGAGGTCATGGATAAGGAGATCATCGAGTACCATGGACGGCCGGACGGAAGACCGATCTTAAAGATCCGGATCCTGCCGGACGAAGAAGAGTTCCATGAGGAAGAGATGAACATGGTCTATAAAGGGATCTATGTGCGCCAGAAACTCCTGTTTGACGGTGAGATCATGGAGTACGAGATCTGGGAGAATGAGGACGGAAAACTGGTGAAAAAGGCGGAGGGCGAAGTGACCTGCAGCGAACCGGCAACGGGGGATAAAGGAAACCGCTTCACGGCTTTAAATGCCATGAACCTCTATCTCGGAATGAAGGATGACCGGAAATTAAAAGAAAGCATGACAGAATACGTGACGGACAGTCAGATCGCGAAAAAGCTGTTCCGTTTGGCATAATGAGGACAAATAAATGGAGAAACTGATCGTTGGCATCGACCTCTGTGATACCTATACTCAGGCGGCTGTTCTGGGCCGTGAGGAGGCGTGGATGCTCCCGACCGTCATCTGCAGAAAAAAATCCGCGGAAGAGTGGTATGTGGGGGAAGATGCATATAAATATACGCTGGTGGGCGAGGGCGTCATCGTTGATAAGCTCCTAAGCCTGGCAGCAAAAGAAGGAACATCCACCATTGGAGGCGTAAAGTACGGTGGAATGGAACTGCTGCAGAGATTTTTAGGCAGCATCCTCGCCATGGTGCGTGCGGAGTATGCCGGACAGAAGATCGATGAGCTGGTCATCAGCCTCAAAAATTTGGAGATGAAGCTTTTGGAGGGACTTACGGCCAGCGTGGAAGCTCTTGGGATCCCGAGAGGAAATGTCCATATCGCAAGCCACACGGAATGCTTCGTCTACTATGTGCTGAACCAGAGAAGAGATGTCTGGGGCGGTCAGGTTGGCATGTTCTCCTTATCCGATGAGGACCTGCGCTACTATGAACTGAAGGTCACGAGAGGACCGCGCCAGATGACAGCCATCGCGGAGCATGAGGAGCTGGAAGAGGGCTTCAGCCTCAGCGTTCTCGATACAGGCTCCGGGGCAAAGATGGCAGATAAGATCCTCTGCGCCTGCGGAGAGCGGTTTTTACAGAAAAAGATCTTTTCCTCGATCTTCCTGACGGGAAAAGGTTTCGCGAGAACCGACTGGGCGCCGGAATTTATGAAGCAGATCTGTAACCGGAGAAGAGTCTTTGTGGAGACGGCCATCTTCGCGAAGGGAGCTGCCATGAAGGCGGAGGAGTATCTGGATGAGAGGGGTTCCGGGGCTTTTGTCTGCCTCTGTGAGGGAAAATTAAAGTCAACGGTGTCACTGGAAGTCATGAAGCGGGAAGCGAAGACGGATATTGAGCTGGCATCCGCCGGTGAGAGCTGGTACGAGGCAAGAAGTGTGGTGGAAGTGATCCCGGACGGGGAGAAGGAGATCTGCTTTACGATTACACCGCAGCAGGAGCCGAAGAAAAAACGGACCGTGAAGATCCCCCTGGAGGGATTTCCGGAGCGCCCGAATAAGACGACGAAGATCCGGGTGGCTGTGGGATTTTTAGATGAGAAGACCATGGTGGTCAAGCTCACGGACCAGGGATTTGGGGAACTGTTCCCGAAAACGGACGCGGTGGTCCGTCAGGAGGTGACATTATGAGCCTGATTCTCTGCAGACAGGAACCGGTAACGGTTCCGCTTTATATCGAGGATCTTGGGATCCATATCTACTCCTCCCAGGAGCTCTGCTATGTGATCTACAACAATCCGCTGCTGGTGCTGGAGGGATTTATTGATAAACGTCTGACTGAGTTTTTAAGAAGCGAGCTTCGGATGCCGTTTCTTGCGGAACGGGTGGAAAAATGGATGGACAGCCACGGGGCGACGGAGGAGATCCTGTACCTGATCCTCAAGGAATGCAATTATTATACCCCGAAGGAGCAGGCGGCTTACCGACAGACCGTGAACGGACTGAAAAAACTCTCAGAGGAAGAGTACGAGAAGCGCCGCGCAGATTATTTCTATGGTCTGGATCTTTTCGGAAAAGCGGTCACGATCTACGAGCAGATCTTAGATGGGGCCGGACGCCATCTCTCCGGGGATTTCCGGGGAAAAGTCTGGAACAATATCGCGGCCTGCTACGCGAAACTCTTCTGTTACCAGAAAGCTATGCATGCCTACGAGAATGCCTGGAATGCGAAGCCGGAGGCGGAGTATGTGAAACGCATGTACTTCCTCACGATACTGAATCCGGAGCTTTCGCTTAAGGATAAATTCCGGGAGATGATCGGGGAGGACGATAGGGAAGTCTGGAATAAAGAAGTGGAAGAGGCGAGAGAAGAGGCGGAGAAGGCGCCGGAGACGCTGAAGCTTGCCGCCGTATTTGAGAAAGACCCGGCCGGCCGGATCGCGGCGGCGGGGGATATTCTGAATCAGTGGAAGATGGAATACAGGAGAATGCTGTAGTTTCCCTTGACATTTTATCAGGATTCTACTATATTATGTAAGAGCGGCCGGAAAAATCAGATGACCGTGATATGGAACAGGCGGCTGATAAAGAGACCTGCTCCATGGAATATAAGAAAGGCTGGGAAGAAGAGGAGTACATTTTCTGCACCTTCAGAGAGGACTGACCATAGGCTGGAAGTCGGTCCGGGAATGCAAAAATGGAAGGTAGCTTCGGAGCCGGAATGGTGAAATAAAAAGTAGCTGTTCCCGGGGAGAGACCTCGTTAAGAACGAAGAGATGCTGTTTGGAGGATCGTTCTGAATCCGGGACAGTGAATAAAGGTGGTAACGCGGTGATTCGCCCTTTGCATGAGAGTGCAGAGGGCTTTTCTTATATGAGTAAGCAGGGCGATAGCCCGGATTACGAATGTTGGCAGCAACTGAGGGAGCGCCCGGCAGGCGCACAGCAGCAGCCTTTCGAGAGGAGTACATGATGGTAAAAAAAGATGCAAAACAGAAAAAAGTACGGATCACGAACTGCGAGACCTGCGCCTTTTACACATATGATGACGAGTATGGATATTATGTCTGTGAGGCAGATCTCGACGAGGACGAGATGTCCGCGTTCCTCCACGGAAGTGATTTTTCCTGCGGCTTCTACCAGTCAGATGACGAGTATGCTGTTGTAAGAAAACAGATGTAAACGAGATGATTTTGTGAGTCTGCGTATTTTGCGCTGATAATAAAAAAGTAAATTGAAAAGCAGTAACTGCTCCACATTTTTGCAGTTACAAAAAAGAAACATGTTGATAAAGTTTTAAGGAGAAGACCATGAAAGAACTGGAAAAGACCTACAATCCGGCGGACATTGAGGACCGTCTGTACCAGAAATGGCTGGACAACAAATATTTCCACGCTGACGCGGAGAGAGGAAGACGCGAGGGCAAAAAGCCGTTCACGATCGTAATGCCGCCGCCGAATATTACAGGACAGCTCCATATGGGACATGCCCTCGACAATACGATGCAGGATATCCTGATCCGTTACAAGAGAATGCAGGGTTATGAGGCACTCTGGCAGCCGGGAACAGACCATGCGGCGATCGCTACCGAGGTCAAGGTCATCGACAAGTTAAAAAAAGAGGGCATCAACAAGAATGACCTTGGACGTGAGGGATTCTTAAAAGAGGCCTGGAAATGGAAAGATGAGTACGGCACACGGATCATCAAACAGCTCCACAAGCTCGGCTCCTCCGCTGACTGGGACAGAGAGCGTTTCACCATGGACGCAGGCTGTTCTGAGGCTGTTTTAGAAGTATTTACACGCCTTTATGAAAAAGGATATATCTACAAAGGATCCAGGATCATCAACTGGTGTCCGGTCTGCAAGACGTCCATCTCCGATGCTGAGGTAGAGCACAAGGAGCAGGACGGCTTCTTCTGGCACATCAACTACCCGATCGTGGGTGAAGAGGGAAGATTTGTCGAGATCGCCACAACGAGACCGGAGACACTGCTCGGCGATACCGCCGTTGCTGTAAACCCGGAGGACGAGCGTTACAAAGACATCATCGGAAAGATGTTAAAGCTTCCGCTCACAGACCGCGAGATCCCGGTGATTGCCGACGAGTATGTTGACAAGGAATTCGGAACCGGCTGCGTAAAGATCACACCGGCCCACGACCCGAATGACTTCGAGGTCGGAAAACGCCACAACCTGGAAGAGATCTGCATCATGAACGATGACGCGACCATCAATGTTCCGGGCAAGTATTTCGGCATGGACCGCTACGAGGCGAGAAAAGCCATGGTCGAGGACTTAAAGGAAATGGGCCTTCTCGTAAAAATCGTTCCGCATAGCCACAACGTTGGTACCCACGACCGCTGCGGCACAACTGTAGAGCCGATGGTAAAACCGCAGTGGTTTGTAAAGATGGATGAGATGGCAAAACCGGCCATCGAGGCATTAAAGAGCGGCAAATTAAGATTCGTTCCGGAGAGCTTCGGTAAGACATATCTCCACTGGCTCGAGGGGATCCGCGACTGGTGTATCTCCAGACAGCTCTGGTGGGGACACAGAATCCCGGCTTACTACTGTGAAGAGTGCGGCGAGATGACGGTTGCGAAGATGATGCCGGAGAAGTGCCCGAAGTGCGGCTGCACACATTTAAAGCAGGATGAGGACACCCTTGATACCTGGTTCTCCTCCGCGTTATGGCCGTTCTCCACACTGGGCTGGCCGAAGGATACAGATGAGATGAAGTACTTCTATCCGACAGACGTTCTCGTTACCGGATACGATATCATCTTCTTCTGGGTCATCCGTATGGTATTCTCGGGACTTGAGCAGACAGGCGAGTGCCCGTTCAATACTGTCCTGATCCATGGTCTTGTCCGCGATTCTCAGGGACGCAAGATGAGTAAGTCCTTAGGAAACGGTATCGATCCGTTAGAGGTGATCGACAAGTACGGCGCGGATGCTCTCCGTATGACACTTATGACAGGAAACGCACCGGGCAACGATATGCGTTTCTACTGGGAGAGAGTCGAGGCCAGCAGAAACTTCGCAAACAAGGTATGGAACGCAAGCCGTTTCATCATGATGAATATCGAGAAAGCGCCGGCAGGCGAGGCAAAGCTTACAGACCTCACAGCAGCAGATAAATGGATCCTCTCCAAGGTCAATGACCTTGCGAAGGAAGTAACGGAAAACATGGACAAGTACGAGCTCGGAATCGCTCTCCAGAAGGTCTACGACTTCGTATGGGAGGAATTCTGTGACTGGTATATCGAGATGGTAAAACCGCGTCTCTGGAACGATGAGGACCGGACGAAGGCGGCTGCGATCTGGACCTTAAAGACGGTTCTGATCAATTCCTTAAAGCTCTTACATCCGTTCATGCCGTTTATCACAGAAGAGATCTTCTGCAATTTACAGGATGAGGAGCCGTCCATCATGATCTCCTCCTGGCCGGTATATAAGGAAGAGTGGAACTTCGCGGCAGACGAGCACGCGGTAGAGGTCATCAAAGAGTCTGTCCGCGCGATCCGTAATGTGCGCACATCCATGAACGTTCCGCCGAGCAGAAAGGCAAAAGTATTTGTTGTGACTGAGGATGCCGATCTCACGGATATCTTCGAGAACAGCCGTGTATTCTTCAGTACCCTTGCTTCCGCCAGTGAGGTAGTGATCCAGAAGGATAAGACAGGAATCGGTGAGGACGCTGTATCCGCAGTGATCCCGAAGGCAGCGATCTATATGCCGTTCGCTGAGCTTGTCGACATCGAGAAGGAGACCGAGCGCTTAAAGAAGGAAGAAGAGCGCCTCACAAAAGAGCTTGCCCGCGTAAACGGAATGCTTGCAAACGAAAAGTTCGTAAGCAAGGCACCGCAGGCGAAGATCGATGAGGAGAAGGCAAAACTCCAGAAGTACACCGAGATGATGGAGCAGGTAAAGACTCGTCTGGCTCAGCTTGGTAAGTAATCGATGAAAATATGACCATGGCATGAAAGTGCTGAATGGTTTCAGCAGGAAAGGACAGCGGGTGGAACATGACCTGCTGTCAGGGCAGCCGCAGGTTTTATGGCCTGTGGCTGTTCATTTTATGGGAGGAGCAGACTGCTGCCGCCACTGTATCATACAGCATTTTTTCGTTCACAAAATACCGTAGGATACAGCAATCCTGTCGAATCTTTCCGACATGTTCTGGTTGCAAAAAATACCATAAACAGGTATCATAAGTGAAAGAAACGCTGCCGTTTACGGCATATATTTTCTGTACCGAGAATAACGCCAGACAGCGTTCCGATTGCAGGTCACAACAGGAGGCGATTTCTTGGAGTACATAACGATGCAGGAAGTCTGGGATCAGATCGAGGCGATCCCGGGATATGCGAGAAAAAAGAGCAGTCTTTTAAAAGTACGGGAATTTCTTGGTATTCTTGGAGAACCGGACCGGAAATTTCAAGTGATCCATGTGGCGGGAACCAACGGAAAAGGTTCCGTCTGCGCATTCCTTACTTCCATGATCCGGGAAGCAAAAATTCCCTGTGGGTCATTCTTGTCCCCCCATCTTGTGGATATCCGGGAGCGGTTCCTTATAAATGGGGAGATGGTCCCGGAGCCGGAATTTATCAGGGCATTCCTGGAGGTACAGCATGCCTGCAGGATATGGGAAAGGAGAGGAGAGCCCCATCCCACCTATTTTGAATTTTTATTTTACATGGGACTCTGCATATTCCGGAACGCGGGTGTGAGGGTGCTCGTGTTAGAGACAGGAATGGGCGGAACTTACGATGTGACGAATGTTGTGGAAAATCCGCTTGTCTCCGTCATCACGTCCATCAGCATCGATCATACAGCGTTTTTAGGATCCACGATCCCGGAGATCGCGGCACATAAAGCGGGGATCATAAAGTCCCGGCGTCCTGTGGTGTATGATGACAGTTCATCGGAAGCAGCGGCGGTGATCTTTGCGAAAGCAAAGGAGATGAAATCTGAAGGATTTCCAGTGACGCCGGATGAAGTCTGTCGCGGGATCCGGCCTTGTCTCGTAAAATCTCCGGATCCGGGCGTGGCAGGACATCAGGAAATGAGCTTTTCCTATCGTGGTGAAGAGATTTTGTTTGAGATCCCATTTGCAGCTCCCTACCAGCTCATGAACGCAGCTCTGGCGATCCGGGCATTGGAGGTTTCCGGACTTCCGGTGGCGCCTGGACAGGCGGCAGAGGGAGTAAAAAAGGCAAAATGGCCTGCAAGAATGGAGGAGATCAGCACTGGTGTCTACCTCGACGGGGCCCACAATGCGGATGGGATCCGGGCATTTCTCGACGCGGCCTGCAGATTAAAGGAACTTCGGAAGCCGGATCATGTGCGGATCCTGTTTGCGGTCTCCGCGGACAAGGATCATCAACGGATGCTGCGTGAGATTGCAGAGCGGCTGAAACCGGATCTGTGGATCTTATCGAAAATGGAGTCACACCGGACCCTCTCCGTGGAGGATTTGGAAGCGGCGGCAGAAAAGTTGCGGGCGGAATATGGAGAAGAGACGGAGTACCGGGTGAGCCGGGATGTGAAACATGCCGTGAAGGAATTGCTTGGCCTGCATGGGGAACGGGATCTTTCGCTTATCGCGGGGTCACTGTATCTTGCGGGGGAAGTAAAGGAACAGATCAGCAAAAGCACAAGTTAACCGGACCGTTCCGGTATGCGGCAAATAAAGCAGAACAGGGAACCGCAGAACTGATCAACAGAGCATTTTCAGGTGCAGATTGACATGCGGTGAGTTCCGGTGACAGTATGCTGCTGCCGGGGTATCAAAGGAGGAGAAAAATGATCAACTTTGAGGAAGAGATCGAGCGCTTCAAGCCGAGTCTTGAGGTGGAGGCGGTCAGCGACGCCATCGTAAAGAGTGACCTCACAGATATGGCAGATATTATGATGGACATCATGAAGGATATCAAAAAGGAAAAGTAATATATGGATGAGATGCAGAAGATCCAGTACGCGGCCAACAGCTACTATAACCGCGGTCTGGAAATGGCAAAGGAGAGAAACCTTTCCGGGGCGGCGAGATTTTTAAAACGCGCCCTGCAGTTTAATAAATACCACACAGATGCCAGAAACCTTCTTGGACTGATCTTTTACGAGATGGGCGAGACGTCAGATGCCCTGATCCAGTGGGTCATCAGCATCAACCTCCAGCCGGACGGAAACCGGGCGGACTACTATCTCGATGAGGTCCAGAGAAAGCCGGGACAGCTTGAGATCGCGAGCCAGATGGTAAAGAAGTTCAATCAGGCATTATTCTATGCCCAGAATGACAGTGATGATCTGGCAGTCCTGCAGCTTAAGAGGATCGTCGACGAGAAGCCGAATTTCGTGAAAGCGCATCTGCTGCTGGCGCTTCTCTATATGGAGCATGGAGACTATACGAAAGCCGGAAAATCCCTGTTCAAGATACTTCAGATCGACAACAACAATGAGAAAGCCACCCGGTACATGGAGTACGTAAAGAGCAGGACCGGCAAGGCGGAGGTTGAGAAGCGGAGGATGAAGAACGCGTTCTCCCACCGGGAGATGCAGGACGATGACGTTATCCTGCCGCCGACCTACAAGGAGAACACGGGCTGGCAGTCCATCATCAACATCGGTATTGGTCTTGTCCTGGGTGCGGTCATGGTCGTGTTCCTCATCATGCCGGCGAGGGAGCGAACGTTAAACTATGAACATAATCAGGAGATGCAGTCCTACACGGATAAGTTAAATCTCGCGAACCAGGAGACGGACAAGTTGAAGCTCCAGGTTGAGGATTACCAGAAGCAGAAGGAGGACGCGGAAGGCCAGTTAAATGACTTAAAGGGCGATTCCGGAAGCACGGTGAACCAGTACGCGGCGCTCGCAAAGATCCTGGACGCGTACCGCAAAGGGGATACGAACACGGCGGTTCTGACTTATGTGGATCTGGATCAGTCGAAGATCACGGATGACAGCTCTGTGGCGATCTTAAATGAAATCAAGGCGGACATGGATGCCAACGCCCCGACAGTCCTTATGGCGGCAGCAGCCCAGTCAAACTCTGTCGGGGACTACGACTCAGCGCTCCGCTATTATGAGAGATACATGAAATTCAACAACAAGAACCCGGAAGTCATCTACAACATGGGAATGGTATACAAGGCAAAGGGCGACACCGACAACGCGAACCAGATGTTCGGACAGGTCATCATGAACTTTGCGGATTCGGAGTTTGCGGAGAAGGCGAAGGAAGAGAGAGGATACTAAGGAGCAATTCTGGTTTCTGTTTCACAGAGAGTGTATAGAGGTTCGTTGATAAAACTTACTTCAAAAAAACTTAAAAGAGACTTTACAGAAGAAAATACTGTGAGGTCTCTTTTTTGTTGTTTCAGACTAGAAAACTACAGGAGAATGGATTTAGAAAGCTGTTTTGAGGTAAGAAAAATTTGTGAAAATCAGCCTCGCATTGGGATACAGGCCGTGGGCTGAATTTGGCTGCAAAATTTTGAAATGGGAGGAAAAATTTATGGAAGATTCATTCGTATACGAGGCAAAAGGCCCCACACTCATCATTCACCTGCCGAAGGAGTTCGACCATCACAACTGCCGGAATCTGAGATATGAGACGGACCTTCTGATGGCGGAAAATTATGTCTCCAGAATCATTTTCGATTTTACGCGTACCCGGTTCATGGACAGCTCCGGCATCGGCGTCCTCTTAAACCGCTACAAGCAGATGAAAGCAGGCCATACCAGTTTTTACGGTGCCTGCCCGCAGGTGATGCGGGTCTTAAAGGTTGCGGGAATTCTGGGGCTGATGCATCAGTATGAGTCAAAAGAAGAAGCAATCTACAGCAGGGAGGTATAGGGATGGAAGAGACAGGACAGACCGTACAGGAAACGCCGAAAGTACAGGCAGAGCAGACTGGAGAGAACGGGAAAAATGTAGGAATGCCGGAGTGTGAGACTATGGAACTCATTATGGAGAGCCGGTCGGAGAACGAGGAGTTCGCGAGAGTCGTGGCAGCCGTTTTTGCAAGCCGCCTGGATCCGACGTTGGAGGAACTGGACGATATCAAGACCGCCGTCTCAGAGGCAGTGACGAACGCGGTGATCCACGGATACCGGGGACAGGAAGGAAAGATCTATCTTTCGGCGACGGCATGGGAAAAGGAGCGGCTGTTTTCTGTGACGGTGCGGGATGAGGGAGTCGGGATCCGTGACGTGGAGCAGGCCATGGAACCCATGTTCACCACATGTCCGGAGGACGGGAGGTCCGGCATGGGATTCTCCTTCATGGAGGCCTTCATGGACCGGGTGGAGGTGGTCTCCGCACCGGGAAAGGGAACCTCCGTCACCATGAAAAAGAAGATCGGCAGGTGACGGGATGGCGGACACTGCGGAACTCTTAAAACGTTCACACGCAGGGGATAAAGAGGCGAGGGACCGCCTCGTCATGGAGAACGCGGGCCTTGTCTGGAGTATCGTCCGGAGATTTATCGGGAGAGGACCGGAACCGGATGACCTGTTCCAGATCGGGAACATCGGTCTTATAAAGGCCATCGACCATTTCGACACAGAACTGGGCGTCCGGTTTTCCACCTATGCCGTTCCAATAGAGTAAGATAAAGGAAACGACCGGAATAGCCTTAAAATAAGGGATTTCT
>OGZD01000466.1_pt1 | contig 44343 bp, 45 predicted proteins | sample 1576701 | NCBI WGS metagenome assembly OGZD01 (sample SAMEA3541487, study PRJEB24748) | human gut metagenome | biome: human gut; feature: human-associated habitat; material: faeces | place: China | collected 2012
TATACGCATTAATAAATTTGCTGAGTTCCGATTTCGGATGGGCCCGGAACATGATCCCGATCATGATTCCATTCCTCTAATGTAACATGATACTTCGGAGCGATATATTCAAAAATCTCCCGGGTCCGATCAGAAACAGGATCCGTCAGTACCTTTTTTCGGTATTTTATAACCAGAATCAAATGATAATAGAGTAAAAATACTGAGTGTGCATTACTATCTAATTTTCTCATAAAATCAGCCTTCCCTTTTGCTTTCGACTGATTATATCATAACACAAGAACGCTTGTTTGTCTATGTCTTTTAGAACATTTGTTCTCACATGTTTATTTTCATTTATGTGCACAGATATGTGCAGTTTTAATATGCCAGATATTGCATGATTTTCCCAAAAGGCAATTCATCTCACCACCTAGAGAGTATGGGAGAATTCTTGCAAAGTGTTGTTAAACGGTTGCTTTTCACTTCCGATAAATTTATAATAACGCCATAGGCTACAGTCTGAAACCAATTCCCGACGCAATGCGGGCCTGGGGCGGACATTATAAACCGACACAGGAGGATACTGCCAAATGATCACCATTCAAAATCCGCTGACCTTTACTTCCTCTTATCCGCCCAAACGGTTAGGAGCTATCTCCGATCTGCTCTTTTTCGATATCGAGACAACCGGCTTTTCCGGCGACTACGCCTCGGTCTATCTGATCGGCTGCGTCTGGCACGACGGAAACACCTGGATTCTGACCCAGTATTTTGCCGAGACGAGGGATGCGGAGGAAGAGGTTCTCGACGCTTTTTTTGCACTTCTCCGGACAAAGCGCATCCTCGTCCATTTCAACGGCGACGGGTTTGACATTCCATTTCTGACGAAACGCTGTGTTTTTTATAAAAAGGACTGGAATTTTGAAGCAGTTGAAAGTTTTGATATTTATAAGAAAATACGCCCATTAAAGAAATTGCTGGGACTTGAAAATCTGAAACAGAAAAGCATCGAGCAGTTCCTCGGCATTGCCCGCGAAGATAAGTACAACGGCGGTCAGCTCATCGAGGTTTACGGTGAATATTTACAGACGCACTCTGAACTGCTGAAACACCTTCTGATTCTCCATAACGAGGATGACTTAAAGGGAATGCCGCAGATTCTGCCGATTCTCGCCTACCCGGACTTTCTGACCGGCGATTTTTCTTTCAAAGGGTCAGAAAGCCGTGATATCCCATATGCGGACGGAAACTCAGAAAAGCACCTGCTGCTTCACTATGAAAGCCCCGTCTTTCTGACAAGCGGATTCCAGTTTTCCATCGGTGAGCTGGAGCTGTCGGCGGAAGGAAACCGCCTGACGCTCGACCTTCCATTATATTCCGGGGAACTGAAACGATTTTACAGCGATTATGAGAATTATTACTATATGATCTACGAGGACTGCGCCATCCACAAAAGTGTCGGTCAGTATGTGGATCGCTCCGCCCGCAAGAAGGCAACCGCCAAAACGTGCTACACCCGCGCAGCCGGGCTGTTTGTGCCGCAGCCGCTTCTTGCAGATGGCACTCCGATGTGGCATGAATGCCTGAAAGCAGACTATAAGAGTAAGCAGCTGTTTGTGCCGTATTCAGAACAGCTTTTCACAGATCCAGAGACGGCAGTGCTGTACTTACATAATTATCTGAGAGAATTGTCCTTATAAATTACAACACCCGTCCGCGCTCTCTTATCTCCCGGATCACGTGTCCCATCCGTTTTCTCCGGACTGCCTGTTCTTTCGCCCTCTCCCGCGCAAGCAGCGCCCGGATGAACGCAAAGGTTCTCTCCTCGCCCTGCTCTTTCAGCATCGTGAGGAGATATTCCAGCTGGTACTTCGTCCTCGGGTGCATCACGACAAAATCTCTGCCTCTTTCAAAGTATTCCCACGCACACGCATCCGTGTAATCTTTTCCCTTATAAACCTTCGACGCGGCAATCCGGTCCATTACCATCTCGATCAGGTAGCGAAGGGGCATTTTATTGCCGACAAGCCCCCAGGACTTGTCCGGTGCAAAATCGATCCAGTATTCGAAATGATGTTTGTTGCGTCCCTTGTGGTGCAGCCATGCCGCCGAATAGCCCTTTTCTTCCTTTTCCGCCGCATTTGGGCTGCGGTTTCCCTGATAATATTTAACGCCTGTCGCAAATTCCTCCCAGGAATATTTGGACAGGTCGTGCAGAAGTCCCTGGCGGTACAGCCCTACCGCAAAGCAGTTTTTCATGACCTCGCACTTATGTTTTGTGATCGTCAAAAAATGATGATACGCATTATAAACATAATTCATTTTCCTACCTCTTTCCCCTTTTCTTTCCTCCTATTTTACCCTCCGTATCCTGATTTGACAACCCCACTTTCTTCCTCGGCTTTCCGGAAAATGCCCTTATTTTCTACAAAAATTTAACTATTTTTAAATGTCTGAATTTCCAGAAATTTTACGCGAAAACGTTTGACATCAATATGAAACTATGCTATTCTTGGAACAGGTCGTAAATCCATGCGGCCATCACTATTTTTTATATTTTTTTGGAGGTATCATATGAACAGAGGTACTGTAAAGTGGTTCAACAACCAGAAGGGTTACGGATTTATCTGCGACGAGCAGGGCAACGATGTATTCGTTCACTACTCCGGACTGAACATGGAAGGCTTCAAGTCTCTTGAGGAAGGCGCTCAGGTAGAGTTCGAAGTTGTTAACGGTGCTAAGGGACCGCAGGCTACTAACGTAACCAAGCTTTAATCATCAACTTTCCAGTGTACCTGTTTTCCAAATATGTTTGATATATATTTTGCGAATACGTTATATTGATCTAAGTAAAGTGATTATAAAAAGGGATACCGCTTCGGCAGTATCCCTTTTTTCGTTACTGCTCACACATGTGTGAACAGTTACCTTTTTTTCTGTCCTGCCATGCGGAACATATCCAAATATCCTTTTCCGCACAGCAGCCATATCTATTATTTCATTTCTTTTTACTTCTTAGCTTTCTCGTACAGTTCTTTCAGCTCATCCACACTAAATTCATAGTGCTTGTTGCAGAACTGGCAGTTGACTTCGATGCTCTTGCCCTCGTCGATCATCTCCTGCAGCTCCTTGCCGCCGATGCTGATCAGCGCCTTTTCTACACGGCTCTTGGTGCAGTTGCAGGTAAACTGAATCGGCATCTTATCCAGGATCTCCAGACCAAATTGTCCTAAAATCAGCTCCAGAATGTCCTCCGGGGTCATTCCCTTATTTAACATCGTCGTCACCGGCTCCAGCTCACCGATCGTCTTTTCAAGTGCCGCGATCGTCGCCTCCTCTGCTCCCGGAAGAAGCTGGATGATAAATCCGCCTGCCTGGCGCACCGTATTTTCTTTATTCATCAGAACACCCAGTGCCACGGAGGACGGAGTCTGCTCGGAGGTCGCATAGTAATAAGTCAGATCTTCCGCAATCTCACCCGTTACCAGGATCGTCTGTCCCACATACGGCTCTTTCAAACCGATATCCTGGATTACGCTCAAGACGCCGACTCCCAGCGCACCGCCCACATCCAGCTTGCCCTTCGCATTCGGCGGCAGCATTACCTCCGGGTGGAACGCGTAGCCCTTGACATTGCCGTTCTTATCAGCTGTCACCGTCAGACCGCCGATCGGACCATCGCCCTCGACCCGGATGGTTAAAAGATCACTGTCCGCTTTCATCATCGATCCCATCATGACCCCTGCCGTCATCAGGCGTCCCAGCGCTGCGGTCGCCACCGGGCTGGTATTGTGCGCCTGTCTGGCTTTCTCCACCAGATCGCGGGAAGTCGCCGCAAATGCGCGGATCTGACCATTCGCCGCCGTCGCACGGAGCATATAATCTCCGGTCTGTCCCGTTATTTCACCTGCTTTTATCTTTTCCATCATTTATACCTCTTTTCCATGTTCTCTCGCAACCACATAGATTCGGTCGCTCTCTTTTCGCGGCGCGTTCTTCGTAAATGCGTCATACGCCGCCACAAATTCCATGCCCGCCTCTGTGAGGGCCTTTTTTATCTCGTCCAACGACCACGCGCGCTCAAAATGCGTCTCCTGATAGCGGCGGTATAAGTCATCCTCCTCGCGGATAAAGAGTGTCAGATCGTAGGAGTTAATTTTCTCCTCTTCATCATACTCATTTTCCCAGATGAAGCTCCCCTCGTCGCGCACCTCCGCGATCGTCTCACTTCCCATTGCCTGAAACTTTGCCTCCGTGTTCAGGTCGAAAATGAACATTCCCTTCGGATCCAGATAATTGTTGACCAGCGAAAATACGTGCGCCAGATCGTCATAATCCAGAATATAATTCAGCGAATCGCAGATACTCACGACCGCCCGGACCGTCCCGTACAATTCAAATTCACGCATATCCTGCAATAAATACAAAATTGGCAGCCCGGATTCTGCCCGTTTTTCGATTGCTTCCTGCAGCATATCCTCCGAGACATCCACGCCGATCATATCATAGCCTTCCTTTGCCAGAAGCTCCGTCAGCGTGCCGGTTCCACATCCCAGATCCAGCACCAGACCATCGTTGATCCCATATTCCTTTAAAAGAGAAGTCAGGTACCCGCACCAGTCCTCATAGGGAATATTATCCATAAACATATCATATACTTCCGCAAAACTCGTGTAAGCGTCCATTTAGCCTCTCCTTCTATATTGCCGATGCAAAAATGACTGCCATGCACCGAAAGCTTTCCCCTACTGCACAATCTCCTTCCGATGCCAGCACTCCCATCATAGCAATTTTTCGCCCTGTTTGCAAGAATAATTGAAAAAGCACGCGCAGTTGACCAGGAATGGAGTAATTGTTCACAGGTAGGCACTTTTGGAACCGAAAGTGCCGTAAGAAAACGTGGTGGCAGCAGGATTTTGTCGTATACACTAACTCTTGACGTTCCACGCAGAACTGACTATACTAGAGCGTATGAAAAATTTGACTGAAAAACAAAAACATTCCCCCATCAAAAGCCGCCGTTTTTACCGCCGGCAGATGTGGCTTCCGGCGCTGGTGCTGATCGCGTCCATCCTGCTCCTGTGGCAGAATGCCGGGGAAAATTCACACTCCCCGCGGCCGATAAACAGCCAGTGCAAGTTTGAAGATTTTTATAACCCGGCTCAGCCCTATGTCTCGGTGAACGCTCCTTCCTTATATTATACAGGGTGCGCTGCCTACGATGGAAAGAAAGAGACCGGATATTATTATTACTCTCTGGAAAATGGAACCTGCCATTTCTATCTGCTCGATCCGTCTTCCGGCTATCCAGAGCCGCCCGAACGCAAAGCACTTTCATTAAACGGGCGTTTGATCCGCCTGAACGAGGATACCTATGAATCACTTCTCCAGACGATGGCGGACAGTCTCTCCTGGACGGTGAGCTCCCTGCGGAACATGACTTCTCCTTATATCATATCCGCTCTGCCGTATCCCGCCCTGACGCATGAGGTATTTCATCTATTAGCCGGATGTGCGTTTCTGATCGCCCTGGTGGATCTGATCTGGCTTTTTTACCATTCACTCCGGCACCGCCGGGAGCCGCTGCAGCTTTCCGGTGAGGCACAGCAGGGGCAGCAGGATTCTTCCAGTGAGCAGCCGCGCACTTTGATTTCCCACCGCAGGAAAAAACATTGACAGACGATTCGAGCCATGCCGCTTTTCCTGGCATAGGCTGAACCGTCTGTCTTTTTTCGGCTGCTATTTCGTTTTTCTCTATTTCAGCTTATCAGATTATGCTTCTATCTGAATACACCGCGCCCAGTGTGTCCTTGAAAGTTGTACTGCCTCCGGTGACAGCGGCACATGGGCACACGCCTCTCTTCTCTTCGGACAGCGCTCATAAAAGATACACTTCTCCCCACTGCCCGCTATCTTCTTTGGTGCATTCTGGACGGACCGCTCTTTTTCCTGATTTTCCAAAAGGTTCTCTTTCGTCTGTCCCCGCTCAGGTTTTTCCATCCGGCTGTCTCTCTCCGGCTCCGCACTCTGCTTTCCTGCCTCCGCATCCAGTTCCATTGTATCCCCGCCGATCGCCGCTTCCAGCAGAAGTTTCGTGTACGGGTGCGCCGGATGCTCATAGATCTCTTCTGCCAGACCTTCTTCCACAATCACACCCCTGTAAATGACCATGACACGGCTGCAGAGCCCGCGCACGACGTTCAGATCGTGGGAAATAAAGAGGATGGTCATCTGCTTTTCGGCGTGCAGCTTCAAAAGCAGGTTCAAAATCTGGGACTGGACCGTCACATCAAGCGCCGAAACAGGCTCATCCGCGATCACCAGGCGCGGATCCATGAGAAGTGCCACGCCGATGCTGATGCGCTGTTTCTGACCGCCAGAAAGCTCTCTCGGATGGCGCGCCGCAAAGGACTCATCCAGTCCGACATTTTCAAGCATTTCCTTCACTAGCTGCCTGCGCTCTGCGCGGTCCCTGATGCCGCGCAGGCGCAGCGGTTCTTCCAGAATCCATCCGATCGTCCGCGCCGGGTTGAGCGATCCCGCCGGATCCTGAAATACCATCTGCGGACGGACGCCGTCACGCACTTTCACCTCACCCGTATAATTGTCGTGAAGTCCTAGGATCGTCTTGCTGAGCGTCGATTTGCCGCAGCCGCTCTCGCCCACGATCCCCACAATCTCTCCCTCTCTTGCCGACAGGTTCAGATCGTGAATTACGTGTTTTTTTCCTTTTTTACGGAACAGACCGCCACGCACATCGTAAAATACGTTCAAATCCGTCAGGCGCAGGATCTCCCCGCCGGAGCTTTCCCCTTTTTCTCCCTCCGGAATCGACGCCACCAGATGGCGCGTATATTCATGCTTCGGATGCAGAAGGACGTCTTCCGTCTGCCCTTCTTCCACGATCTCGCCCTTATAAACCACGATCACACGGCTGCAGAGCGCACGCACAACATTCAGATCATGGGAAATAAAGAGAATCGACGTTCCCTTGGTCCGGTGGATATTCCGCAGAAGCTCCAGGATCTGTGCCTGAACGACACAGTCTAACGCTGTCGTCGGTTCATCCGCAATCAGAAGACTCGGAGAATTGATCATCGCCTGCGCGATCATCACACGCTGGCGCATGCCGCCGGAAAGTTCATGCGGGTATTTACCGCACAGCCCCTCCGGGTCCGGCAGACCGACTTCTGAGAGTGCCTGCACCACCCGTTCATGGATCTCAGCATTTCCGAGTTTCGTATGGATCCGCAGGCTTTCCCCGACCTGCCGTTCGATTTTCAATACCGGATTTAAGGAGGTCATCGGCTCCTGAAAGACCATCGCCATTTTGCTGCCGCATAGCTGTCTCCGCTTTTCCGGTTTCATGGTCACCAGATCTTCTCCCTGAAAACAGAGCGATCCGGAGGCAATCTCGGCGTCCTTCGGAAGCAGCCCCATCAGCGCAAGCGCACTCATGGATTTTCCTGACCCTGACTCGCCGACTACTCCGACGATCTCGCCTTTTCCGATCGAAAAGCTGATACCCTTGACTGCCTCAAAGGTCGAATTTCCTTCTGGAAAACGGATCGACAGATTTTTTATTTCAACCAATGGTTCCATCTTTTCGCCTCCTTACTGCTGCATCGAGCGCAGCCCCTCGCTCACCATGCTGAATCCCAGAATAATCAGGATGATCGTCACGCCCGGTCCAATCGCGTACCACGGCGCATTGAACAGGTACGACTGCGCTTCGTAAAGCATTCTCCCGAGACTCGGCTCCGGCGGCTGGATTCCCAGTCCCAGATAACTCATACTCGCCTCAGCCAGCACCGCATTGTTAAATCCGATCGCCGCCGCCGTCAAAAGGCTGACCGCCGCATTCGGCAGAATATGGGCGAAAATAATCCGGATATGCCCTGCGCCAAGGATCCGCGCACTCTTGACAAAATCCAGTTCCCGGCACCGTATCACCTCACTGCGGACGATCCGGGCAAAACTCGGGATAAAAAGGATTCCCAGCGCCAGAATGATGTTGTAGCTTCCCGGCTTCGTCAGGCTGATGAAGATAAGCGCCAGAAGAATGCTCGGAAACGATAAAAGGATATCATTGAAACGCATGATCAGGTTATCGAAAAAGCCGCCGAAATAGCCGGTCAGCGCACCGACGATCGTGCCAAACACACACCCGATCAGAACCGTGCAGACTGCCACAAAAAAGGTGCTGCCGCTTCCCGCCATCACACGGCTCAAAATATCGCGCCCGAAGTTATCCGTTCCCAGCGGGTGTGCTGCACACGGCGCCAGATTGACTGCCATGGAGTCCATCGTCGTCGTCCCATACGGCGTCCAGAACTGTCCGATCAGGGCAACTGCCAGAAAGAACAGCGTGATCGCGCCCCCTATCATCAGATTATAATTCTTTCGTTTCATTCGTCTTCCCTCTATTCTTCCGCCGTCCGGACTCTCGGATCCAAAACCTGATAAATCATATCAACCGCAAAATTGATAAGTACGACCACCGATGTGATATACAGCACGATCGCCTGCACAACCGGATAATCGCGGTTGGAGATCGAGCTGATCAGAAGTCTTCCGATTCCCGGCACGCTGAACACCTGCTCCGCCACGATGCTGCCGGCAAGGATCTCCGCGATTACCATCGCAAAGAACGTCACAACCGGAATCATCGCATTTTTCAGCACATGCCCGTACAATACCGCCGTTTCCGTATTGCCGCGGCTGTAGGCAGTCCGCACGTATTCCCGGTTCATCTCGGTCAGAATCGAGCTTCGCAGGAATTTCACCACCATCGCAATCTTCGGCAGCGCCACCGCGAGCGCCGGAAATAAAAGGTACTGTGCAGACTTTCCGAAATTTTCCGACGGTTCGATAAATTTACCCGGCTGGAACATATGAAGAATCAGTCCAAACACGTAGGTCAGGATCATGCCGAGAAAGAATGACGGCACCGCCATCAGAATCTGCGTCAGGCAGTTCGTCAGCGTATCGACCCATTTCCCGGCAAACCGGGCACTCAGGATTCCGAGCGGAACTGAAATCACCGTGATGATGAGCAGGGAAATGACTGCCAGAAGCACCGTGACCGGAAGCCGCTGTGCCAGAAGGGAGCGGACTGAGGTTCCCTCATACCGGTAGGACTCCCCGAAATCCCCCTGCATCGCATTGGTCACCCATCTTCCATACCGCTCCAGAAGTGGATCATTTAATCCCATCTCATCCCGCGCCCGCTCTAACTGCTCTTCCGTCGCGTCCTTTCCCAGCCTGGAAAGTGCCGCATCGCCCGGAATCACAGAAAAAGCGGTAAACGTCAGGAAGGATATGACCAACAATGTGATAATGAGAGTTATCAGTTTTTTTATAAAGAATTTCATAATTCCCTCCTGCGTTTACCGCTTCTTATTCTGTTGTTATTTCCTGGTTACTGTTCACGGGCAGGCACTTTTGGAACCGAAAGTGCCGTAAGAAAACGTGGTAGCAACAGGAATTTGCTGGATTGTAACTGTATATTTTACTGCTCTACCTGATATAACAGGGACATATCCTCTGCTGCCGTCGGGTAGAAGGTGTAGCCGCCAAACTTCTTGCTGACTGCTACGAGGTTCGCCGGATCTTCGATGTAAACGGCTGCCGCATCCTCTGCCAGGATCATCTGCGCCTTCTTGTAGTTTTCTACTTTTACATCGTCATCAACGGTTGTGTATGCTGTATTAAATACATCGTCGTACTCAGTGTTGGAGTAATGCATGAAGTTCTTCGCATCGTCTGTCACATATTTCTTGAGCCAGTCGCTTGGTGCCAGCGTTCCGTCAAAACCGATGACGGTCGCCTGGAAATTGCCTCCCTTGTATACATCCTGCAGCCAGGTGCTCCACTCAACCTGATTTAAGGTCACGTTGACGCCGACCTGGGACAGCTCGTCTGCGATGATCTGCGCGCTGTCTACGTGCTGGCTGTATGAGCTCGGAACAGTAATTTCCAGATCAAAGCCATCTGCGTATCCGGCATCTGCCAGAAGCTCTTTTGCCTTCTCCGGATCATAGCTGTATACAGTCTCTGCTTCCGGCTCATAGTATTTCGACATTGCCGGGATCATATGGGAGCCGATGATGTGGCTCTTTCCGCCGAAAATAAAGTTGTTGATCGCATCGCGGTCTACCGCATAGCAGAGTGCCTGACGCACCTCTGTCTTGGAAAGCGGCTCGTAAGCGCTGTTTAAGTACATCGCATGGACGAGGTTCATGCTTCCCTGTACGATGTTGTAATCTTCATCGCCCAGCGTCTCCGCTTGTGCGGCGGTTAAATATTTCAGAATGTCGATGGTGCCAGCCTGCAGCTCTACAAATGCGGTGTCCACATCGGCAATAAATTTAAATTCCACGCTGTCCAGGCTCGGAACGCCCTCCTGCCAGTAGCCGTCATATTTTTCCAGCTCCAGGTTCTGACCCGGTGTGTAGGAAACATATTTGAATGGACCGGTACCGATCGGATTGCCTGCCGGGTCCTCGTTGGACTGCGGAATGATGGCAATCGTCATCATCGGAAGAAACTCTGAATAACTTTCTTTCAGGTTTACAACCAGTGTCTTATCATCCTGCACCTCTACACTATCTACAAGCGAAGAAAAAGCGGAGGATTCGCCCTGAATCTCCGCATAACGATCGATGGAATATTTGACATCTTCGATGGTAACCGGTGTGCCGTCATGGAATGTGACGCCATCTCTCAATGTGAAAGTATAAGTCTTTGCATCATCGGAAATGGTGTAATCGCTGGCAACAGCCGGAATAAATCCGCCATCGGAAGTAGGCTTTACAAGCCCTTCGTACAAATTGAAAACCACGTCTCTAGTTCCTGCGTCCGTATCTACATGGGGGTCAAGACTAGCCAGGTCCTGCGTCATGCCATACACAATGCTGCCGCCTGGTACTGGTGTTCCTTCTGAAAGAGTATTACTGGTCTCTGCTTCGCTGGACTCGCCAGCTGCTTCTGAGGTGCCTTCTGCTGTCTTGCTGCCTCCGCATGCACAGAGTGAAGCAGATAACAAAAGTGCCATTACGCCTGAAAGAAGCTGTTTCTTTTTCATATCTTTGTCCTCTCGAATTCGTAATAATCTCTCATTATTAAATTGTCTTAGCCATTATAGCAGATTTTCATAGAAAATCAACTTTTCCAGCATAATTTAGGACTTTCTCACTATCTTTTAGGATGTTTTTTGTTGAAATTTACGAATTGATCCGGCTCGAAACTGTCAAAAATAAAAACATCAAACTGTTTCCGGTGCCGGTTTAATTCGCCCTGGTTTTTAATCGTCCACGCCGCCATCTTACATTTGTAGAAATAGCGCAGCATTTCCACCGGAAGCGTGTTGCTGAACTGGCAGTTGTACGCAATGAAATCCGGTCTGCAAAATCCGTTCAGCATACAGTATGTAAGCATCTCCCGCACAATGACCGGCGTTTTCAATCCCTCGCCGCGGTGATTGGTCGCAAGCTGTCCGCGCAAAACATTTGGACGATGGCGCTTAAACCAGCCGAGTGCCAGCGGACTGAACGATTCGATGCAGTACTCACCCGGATAACGGTCTAAAAGCACCGCGCATTTCTCGCACAGCTCCCGGTGGACAATCTCCGCTTTCAGCTCGATGATAAGCGGTGTGCGTCCATCCGCCAGCTCAAGCACTGTCTCAAAGGCTGGTATCGTCTGGGATGAACCAAACAAACGATAACTTTGCAGCTCTTCAAAGGTACAGTCGCGTATCTTCCGGTCAACGCCCGCCGCCCGCTTCAGATCCCAGTCGTGAAATACGACCGGAACCCCATCTTTTGTCAGCTGTACATCCAGCTCGATCCCATATCCCATCTGGATCGTGCGCTCAAACGCCGGGAGCGAATTTTCCGGACATTCACTCCGGTTGTCATGAAATCCCCGATGGGCGATGTATTGCCGCTCAAATGCCTGCATTCTCGCCTTCCGCCCCGTCTCCGGCAGCATACTGCAGTAAAACAGAGATAAGATCGATATCGTCACCATCCCTGGAATTACGATTGTCATATGTAAATAGCCTCTTTTCTTTCGTCACACAACGGCTCTGCGCCGTCCTACTAATCTTCTATCTCCCAATGCACCTGGCTTCCACCATTTCCCTTTTTTACCACCAGCTTGTGTCCCATCTCCTCTTTCAGCTCCGTCACGTGGGAAATGATGCCGATCAGGCGTCTTCCTCCGGACAGCTCCTGCAGCACCTGAACCGCCCGCGTTCGTGATTCCTCATCCAGGGAACCAAATCCCTCATCAATGAACATCGCATCCACCTTCACGCTGCCTGCCGCATTCTGGATGACATCCGCCATGCCGAGCGCCATCGCAAGCGCCGCCAGAAAGGATTCTCCACCGGACAGCGTTTTGACGTCCCGGACCCGGTCAGTCACAAAGCTGTAGACATCCAGGTCAAGTCCCACTTCTCCCTGTTTTCCCAGATCAGCCAGACCGCGGCATTGAAGTTCAAAGGTTCCTTTCGTCATCCGGCGCAGGCGGCGGTTAGCTGCCTGTATCATCTGGCGGAAATACTGGCGCTGTACATACGTCTGGAAATCGATCCGCGCCGCGCCGCTCAGTTTTCCGTCCGCCGTCTGGTAAAGCTCGCTGATCTGCTGTTTTTCCCGGTCAAGCTGCTCCCGTTCCTGCAGATACACCCGAAGTGCCGCATATGCATCCTCGTTGCGCGTCCGCACCGACATATGTTCCCGGTGAAGCCGCGACCAGCGCGTTTTTTCCTCTTCCCAGTGCCGGATCGCCTGCTGGATTTTTTCTTCCGGATCTGTTTCCGAATCTGCTTCCATATGTTCCCGGAGCGAAGATAAGCTTCCCTCCAGCTCCCGGCATTTTTCCCGGCACTCCTGTGCTTTCTTATCAGCCGCTGTCACCGCCTCTGCAAGTGTTTCCAGCTCCCGGCTGCGCTTCTCAAGCTCCACCCGGAGTGTCCGGCTGTCTTTCCACTCCAGCCGCTTCGAGAGTTCTTCCAGCTCATTACGTCTCGTCTGGCTCTCGATCGCCGCCTGCTGCACCTCACTTCTTTTAAGCTCCAGCGCAGCTTCCAGCTTCTTCTGTCCGGCTCCGTTCGCCTCCCGTTTCTGCCGGATCGTTTCTTCCATGGCAATCCGGTCAGTATAAGTGATTTCCGCCTGCCTGCATCGCCGGATTTCCTGTGCCATCTGCCGTAGCTCCTTCTCCAGAGCATCCGCATCCGGCTGGGCTGCCGGGCTGTCCTGATTTTGGCCGTACAGTTTCCCCTGGATCTCTATCCGCCGTCTGCTCTCATGTTCCAGCGAGATCTGCGCCTCCTGGCACGCCTCAGCGGCTGTCCTCTGCTTCTGATCGGCATCATCCCGCCCGGCACGCAGCGCTTCCACCTGTTCCTCCCGGATCGGCTCTGTCTCCAGACGGCAGGGAGCCGGGTGTTCCAGCGAGCCGCAGACCGGGCACGGTTTTCCTTCCTGCAGCTCTGCCGCCAGAAGTCCCGCCTGCATCGCCAGAAAACGGCAGGACGCGTCCTGATACAACTGATCTGACTGCTGGTACGCCCGCGCGGCTGCCTGAAATTTTTCCTGGCGTTTTTCCAGTGACTTTCTCCATGTCCGCTCCGCTTCACAGCATTTCCCTAACTCCTGCAAAACCGCCTGGCGCCGTTCCATCTGCTCCCGCCGTCCCCGGCATTCTGCCAGGGCAGCGCGCGCCTCTACCGCCTCCCGCTCCTGGTTTCGAAGTATTTCTTCCTGTGTACGGCACGTTTCCAGCTGATTCTGCATTTTTTTCAGGTTTTGGGTCAGAGCCGTCCGCTGATGTTCCAAAGTTTCATATGCCTGCCGTTTTTTCTCCTGCTCCGCATAGAGCGGAAGCGCATCCTGCATCCGCCGGATCTGATCCTCCAGCTCCGGTTTCCGGCTCTCATAGGCTGCGGCAGCTTCCCGGCGCCTAGCCTCCATCTCCCGTCCAAATGCTTCCAAACGGCTCTTTTCTTCCAGTACCCGTTTTTCCTTTTTCACAAGCTCCAGATGGTTCTGTCCGGCGGCAAGCTTCTGGATTGCATTCTCTTCCAGTCTCCCCGTCTCTTCCTCGAGCCTCCGGCTTTCCTCCGACAACTGATGCAGAAATACAAGCAGTTCCGCTCCATTTGTCCGGTACCGCTCTTTCAAAGACTGCCATCTTTCTTCCCACTCCAAAGCTGCCGCCTCCTCCGTCCTGGGAACCGTCACCTGCCGGATGACTTCCTCGCACCGGGTCTTGTTATCCTCCAGCCTTCCATACAGCGTCCGATCTGCCTCCCGCAGCTTCTGCTGGATTCTACCGTAGATCCCGGTATGGAAAATGCGCGAAAATATCTCTTTTCTTTCTTTGGAGGATGCATGGAGCAGACGGATATATTCGCCCTGCGCGATCATCGTGATCTGCGAAAACTGATCGCGGTCCACGCCCACGATCGCCCGAATCTTCTCATCGATCTCACGGATCCGACCGGACATCTCACTTCCATCCGGCAAAAGCAGAGACGCTTTCGGCGCCACACTCGTCGCCGTGTATGCGCCGTCCTTATTTTTCCGCTTGCTGAGGCGCGTGTATGCCGGACTGCGGCGGATCGTATAATCCTGCCCTTTATCCTCAAACGTCAGTTCCACCCAGGTCTCCGCGTCCTCCGGTGCATACTGGCTGCGAAGCATCGCGCCTTCTCTCCCGGCGCCGCTCGCCGCCCCGTAGAGCGCAAACGAGATCGCGTCAAAGATCGTCGTTTTGCCTGCCCCCGTATCGCCCGTGATCAGGAACAATCCCGTCCCCGCCCGTTCGAAATCAATCTGCGTCACGCCCCCATAAGAGCCAAACGCCGACATTGTAAGCAGCTTCGGTTTCATACGCGTTCCTCCTCCTCTGCCTCTTCCACCATGCGCGCCAGAATCGTCTCCTGTTCCTCCGTCATCGGGCAGTGGCGCACCGCCTCATAAAAAGAGGCAAATGCCTGAAACGGCGTCACCGCCCCTGTTTCCTCCGGTTCTTCCTCCAGTCGTTTCCGCGTCCTCTCATTGTCCACCCGGATCTCCAAAATATGCGCAAATAACTCCTCCAGGCGTTCCCGGAAATCGTACATTTCTTTTTCGTCCGTCAGGACCACGCTCACATACGCGTCCGCGCGTCCGCTTCCATCCGACATCTTTTCCATCGTATCTGAAAGCAGCTTGAGTTCTTCCAGTGTCCCCCGCACGCGCTTTACATCGGGATGGCAGAGAATCGGCAGACGGCGGATCTGCGGCTCACTTCCTTTTTCTCCCAGTTCCACCACCGTGATCCCCTTCTGATGGTGTTCTTCACTGATCGAATATTTGTACGGCGTCCCACAATAGCAAAACCGCTCCTGCCCTACCTTCTGTACCCCGTGGATATGCCCTAACGCCGCATATTCAAACGGTTCCAGCACCGACGCATCGATCGCATCCAATCCTCCGGAGGTCAGCACCGCCGTCTCCGAATCGCAGGTTTCCGGATTCTGACCGTTCCAGACAAAAAACTGGTGCGCCAGAATCACATTGCGCTCCTGCTTGTGAATCGTCTCCCGCGCCAGGAGTTTCTGAAATGCATCGGTATAGCCATTGGTGTCAAACAAATGGCGCACATGACCCGGACGGATAAACGGTACCAGATAAAAATGAACCGGTCCCCACTCATCTGTACGTGTGACCTGCTTTAAATATTCCGTCCGATCTGCCGGCGGCATCGCAGCGATATGGATCCGGTGGCGTGCCAGAAACGATGCGCCATACGCCAGCCGCTCCGGTGAATCGTGATTTCCCGCAATGATCAGGATCTCCGTCTCCGGACATCGCCCGGATAGCTCGGTCAAAAACCAGTCAAAAAGCGTATACGCCTCCCCCGCCGGGACCGATTTATCATAAATATCCCCGCATATCAGAATCGCATCCGGCTTCTCTTCCTCCGCATATTTAAGTATCTGCAAAAACGCATTCTTCTGGCTCTCGCGCAGGCTATAGCCATTTAACATTTTCCCGATATGCAGATCAGAAAGATGAAATAGTTTCACGCAGGCACACCTCCTTTTTCTTTCTTTGATCCACTGTTTTTTTGATTTCCAATTTTTTCCGTTTAAACATATAGGCATTTTCCGGACATATATGGCAAAAAGCGCCGACACATCGAACCACTTCCCGTGCCAGCGCCTTTTTGGGTTACTGTGAACAGTTACCTCTTTCTGTTTTGTTCTTCACTCTTAATCCAGCTGGATCAATGCCATAAAGACCAGATCTTCATCTCCGGTATTGGCAATGCCATGACCACAGCCATCCGGCGTGAAGGTCTTATCGCCGACGGTAACCGGACGTTTCGTTCCATTGTCATCGTACTCGCCCTGTCCCTTGATGATATAATACGTCTCGCTCTCGCCGTGGTGCTCATGATAGCCCAGGGAACATCCCGGTGCGATCGTTACCTCGGCAAACATCTTACATTTTGCATTTAACTCATTGTCATCCAGAATGTATTTTACAACTACCTGTCCTTTGCCGCCGTTCGCATTTTCCTTAACAACTGTCTTCATGCTGCTTCCTCCTCATCCTGTGCCATTCTTTCAGATTCGTTCGACACTGTTTTTCTATGGAGTATTATAAGCGATTTTTTTCTCAACTTCAAGATCTCTACTTAAGCGCAATCCGCATTTGTTGCAGTTCAGAAAATTCCTACTTGCCAAGTTCAATCCGCATTTCTAACTCGCTGTACGGAATTGTTACCTCCGGGAATCCTTCCGCATACGATGCAATCTCATACGGCGCATAATAGAAAACCACGCCCGTCTCGCTCAGATAAAACGGCGATTCGTAGCTGATGCCGTCTGCCACCGTATGTTCCAGATCCTCCGGTGATTCAAAGGCAAAATTTGTCTTTTCCGCCAGCTCCCTGAATGCCGCACCAACCTTCGCCTGCAGCTCCTCCACCGGATTCTCAACCACATCGCTCAAAGACAGGCGTGCCCCCGTTTCCCGGTCAAAGACAAAATACTGGCGGAACGGCGTTCCGTGTGCGCCGCCCGTATATTCGTATCCATCCGCACGGACGCAGACATAATGATCATCCAGATACGTAATCGCGTCATCTCCGTCGATCGTAAGAGCCATCGAATAGATCGGCTGCGCTGCATCCGCCTCCTGCGGAAGTACCTCTTCCTCCAATCCGTCCGTTTCCGCTGTATCGATGCTCATCTCCGTATCAAGATTCATGGAATCCGTCCGCGCCGCCGACAGAACCGACGCCTGCAGCTCCTGCATCGTCTGGTTCATCGCCTCGACCGCATCGCCCTCTCCGTCAAATACCAGCCGTTCTGCGTACACACTTCCCAGCTCCCGGCTTCCATCCGCACTCTTTAACGTCTCCGACTGCGCCTCGACATGCCCCAGCTCCCGGATCGGAGACTGGAACAGAACCGGCTCTAACAATGTCACTTCCCCGCCTGCCGCATCATCCAGCGTTTTTTCTCCCAGATAAACGCCGTAATCCTTAAACTGCTGGCAGTATGCCTGATTTCCCGTCACATAAAAATTACCATACATATAAAAATCATTCGTCATGCCCGGCTCTTCCTCGACCGTAAAAAGCGCATTCTGCGCCTCGGCGGCATTTGCCGCTGCATCTGCCTTAGCATCCGCCGCAATCCGCTTAAACGAAAATTTTCCCGTGCTGATCTGGGACGCCTGATTTTCCATCAGGTACAAATATCCGTCCTGATACTGCACCAGGCTGATATTTTCCGCCGTCTCATATAAAAGCGTCCGTTTTTCCGGGTCAGAGACCTCATAGCGGTAACACTGCGTATTTCCATTGCCATCCCGAAGCAGGGCAAAGAATGCGTCCTTCGCAAACAGCACCGACGATGTATTCGTAATATCCGAAATCTCCCTCGGATGGCTGCCGTCCACATCCGCAATCACCAGGCAGGTTTCATTCTGCACCGGCATATACCCAAACTGTTCCGTATAATATGGAAGAATCCCATTAAACAGCTCGCTGCAGCCTGCCGGAATCTCCCCGTAGATCGTGTCTGACGGTGACAACTCTCCCGCTGTTTTGCCATTCTCATCGAGCATATAAATGACATTCATGTTGTAACCCTTGACATACAGGCGGTTCTTTGACGCATAGAGCACCGACGGCTGATCCGTCAGATCCGCTAAATGCTCTTCCACACCGCTCTCCAAATCCAGCCGGTACAGCCCATAAAGCTCCGTGCCCTGTGTGCTGCCACTCTCCGCCTGTATCCGATCAAAATACAGCCCGCCTCCGTAGACCCAGAAGGTGCTGTTTTCATCTCCTGTGTCAAACTGGCAGAGCGTCTTCATCTCGCCTGTCTCCTTCGAAAGGGAACGGATCTCCGTGCGGTATTTGAGGTACAGCATGCCATTCTCCTCCAGCACCCGATCCGCCGCTCCGAGCGCCGTGCTGACCGCGCCCTCCGTTTCCTCTGCCGCCTGTGTCTGCGCTGTTGTCTCAGCCGCCGGTGATTTTTTGCACGCTGACAGGGCTGCCGAAGCAGCAATCAAAAACATCGAAGCCGCCAGCACTGCCCTATACCCTGTCTTTTTCTGAACCTTTTTTCTCTGGTTCTGCTCTGTTCTTCCCTGATTCTGTTTCATTTCTTCCCGTTTCCACTCTTTCTGAGCCATCCGTCCAAACTCCCCACACTTTTTCTATTTTTCATCGGACCTGCGTCCGCTTTTTCTTCTGAATACAGGCGGAAATGGTGAATCCATCCCCGCCTGTCATACAGTGTACCCTGTTTTTTTTGCAATGTCAAAAGGTGTTCCAATATATTAAGTTATATTAATGAAACTGTAAGATTACAGTGCGCGGGTCTTTGACACCTGCATACCAGCTTTATGAGGCAATCGGCATTCCTACTGCAAATTATCCGGTCCGAATCCCATCGGCAGAAGCTCCGCCAGTGTATAGACCTTATATTCCTTCACCGAACGTGCCAGAATGATCTGAAACGCATCCTCATGGCAGAATTCCTTCATCACCTGACGACACACGCCACAGGGCGCACACCAGTCAAATTCCGAAGCTCCTTCCGGGCCTCCCACAACTGCAATCGCTGTGAAGCTGCGTTCACCCTCACTGACTGCCTTAAAAAAGGCAGTGCGTTCCGCGCAGTTTGTCGGTGTATAGGCCGCATTTTCAATATTGCAGCCACGGTAAATCCCGCCTTTTTCAGTCAGCAGAGCCGCCCCCACCTGAAAATGAGAATAAGGTGTATAAGCCATCTTCCGTGCAGCGAATGCCTCCTCGATGAGTGTTTCTATCCTCTCATTATTCATTCTTCGCATCCTCCCGAATCAAGATACGGATGGCTTCCACCGCTGTCCGGATCGCTGCCTCTGTATCATGGGCCTGTTCATTGGACAGGCCTTTTTTCGCCCGCTCCTGATTAGCCAGAACCAGGAAGCAGGCACCTACACGCACCCGAAGGAAGCTGCCTGCGATAAACAATGCTGCTGACTCCATCTCCGATGCCAGGCATCCCATCCGAAGCCACGCCTGCCACTTATTTTCAAGCTCGTAGCTGACCGGCATCACCTCCGGCTCATGCTGTCCAAAGAAGGAATCCTTCGACTGTACAACGCCCGCATGACAGCGGAACTTCAGATTCTTCGCTGCACGGATCATGGCATTCATAACATCCACATGGGGAACAGCCGGGTACTCAATGGGAGCGTACTCTCTGCTGGTTCCTTCCATGCGGATAGCTCCGCTTGCAACTACGATATCTCCGCCCAGTACATCCTCCTGCATACCTCCACAGGTGCCCACACGCAGAAAAGTATGGGCTCCGCACTTGGATAACTCCTCGATAGCGATAGCCGCTGACGGACCACCGATGCCGGTTGACGTTACACTGACTTTTACCCCATCGATGGTTCCCGTATATGTGGTATATTCACGATTATCCGCAACTAACACCGGATTTTCAAAATGTTCTGCTATCTTCTTGCATCGCTTGGGGTCCCCCGGCATGATGACATATCCGCCGATATCCTCCGGACCGATTCCTGTGTGGTACTGTTTTCCCGTTCCTTCTGTATAATCAACCATATAATCGCCGCCTTTCTGTTTTTAACTTCAAGTCCAATGTCATTTATTTTATCTGATCCAGCATAGAAGTTCCGATGGTTCCCTCCGGCATTCTGACACCGAAATTGTCCGCAATAGTCGCACCGATGACAGCAAAGGTGTCACTGGTATCAAGCTTCCCACTTTCCGTATCCGATGGTGAATACGCAATAAACGGGACCTGCTCTCTCGTATGATCCGTTCCCTTGTAGGTTGGATCATTTCCATGATCCGCCGTCAGAATCAGCAGATCGTCCTCACGGAGCAGCGGCAGAAGCTCGCCCAGCTTTTTATCAAATTTCTCGATCTCTTCCCCATATCCTACCGGATTTCTGCGATGCCCCCACAACGCATCAAAATCTACCAGATTGGTAAAGCAAAGTCCCTTGAAATCCCGCTTTGCGATATCGATGGTCTGCTGCATGCCATGTACACTGCTGTCGGAATGATTGCTTTCTGTTATCCCTTCTCCCACAAAGATATCGTTAATCTTTCCAACGGAAATCACATCATATCCGGCATCCTTCAGGGCATTCAGCGCCGTCGGTCCTGTGGGTTTCAAAGCATAATCATGGCGGTTACTTGTCCGTTTGAATTCGCCGCGTTTTTTACCCACATAGGGTCTTGCGATAACACGGCCAACTCTCCACTCATCCCGCATAGTCAGTTCTCTGGCAATCTCGCAGTAATGATACAAGGTCTCAAGCCCCATGGTTTCCTCATTGCCACAGATCTGAAGCACAGAATCCGCTGATGTATAGACAATCAGCTTTCCTTCATTCACTTCCTGTTCACCCAGCTCCTCCAGAATCTCCGTTCCGCTGGCTGCCTTATTGCCGATTATCTTTCTGCCGCAGCGCTTTTCCAGTTCGTCAATCAGTTCCTTGGGAAATCCATGCTCTGTAAATGTGATAAATGGCTTATCCGTCCGGATGCCCATCATCTCCCAATGACCGGTCATGGTATCCTTACCATTGCTTGCCTCATTCATCGCCATAAAATATCCTTCCGGATGTTCTGCCGGCTTTACCTGCTTAAGGGCCTTGAGATTGGCAAGTCCCAATCTCTGCAGATTCGGAATATCCAGATGTTCCACTGTTTCTGAGATGTGCCCCAGCGTATCCGCACCGGCATCGTCAAATCTGGCTGAATCCGCCATGGGCCCGATTCCAAGGGAATCAAGTACAATTACAAACACTCGCTTAAAACGCATACCACTCACCCTTTCTACTAATTTTTGCTATATTTGATAGTTTACTTTTTTACACTCTCACACAGTCACGGGTAATTTCAGCAAGGGAAGATACGCCGCACATAGCCATGGTATCTGCAAGCTCACTTCCGATCTTCTGGATATACGCTTCAACTCCTTCTCGGCCTCCGCCATATACAGCTGTGACGAAAGGTCTGGCTATGATAACCGCATCTGCCCCCAGTGCCAATGCTTTAAATACATCGGTGCCGGAACGGATTCCGCCATCTACGAAGATTTTCATGGAACCGTCCACTGCCTTTGCTATTTCTTCCAGAACCTCTGCCGTTGCCGGACACTGGTCCAGGACTCTTCCTCCATGGTTAGATACCACGATAGCTGCTGCACCGGCCTCTTTAGCCTTCAAAGCACCTTTTACCGTCATAATTCCTTTTACAATAAAAGGGACTCCTGCTGCCTTCACGATCTCACGAAGTTCCTCCACTGATTTACTTCCGGCCGGCGGATTGAAATTTTTCAAAAATGGAAGACCTGCCGCATCGATATCCATGGCAGCCGCGAAAGCACCTGCATCCTTGACAAGCGCCATCTTTTCACGAACCATCTCCACATTCCATGGCTTCACTGTAGGAATTCCCAGTCCCCCTGCCTTTTTGATGGCTTCCGTGGCAGCCACCATCACATTGCTGTCCATTCCGTCTCCTGTAAAAGCAGCAATTCCAAACTCTGCACAGGAAGAAACTAATATATCATTGTAAGAAACATCATTCAGTGAATCGCCGTAATGCATATTCACGGCTCCCACCGGACCTGCAAAAAAAGGATACTGAAAATTCTTTCCAAACAACGAAAGAGAGGTATCGATGGGACGTTTCTCCACCAGTGTATCCATCTGGACACGGATGTCCTTCCATTTGTCATAATTCCGAATCGCCGTATCTCCGATTCCTTTGGCTCCCGGACCCGGCATCTGATTCTTGCAGGCTCTTCCGTTGCATTCCGGACAGGCCTTGCAGTAATTGCCCATTTTTCCTCTTGCCAGTTCTAAACATTCTGCATAATTCATTAATCTGGTTACCTCCCTGTCACTTTTTTCTCAAATCCATGCACCCAATTTCCCCTTAAAAACAAAAACAGAAAAATCACGGAGCTGATGCTCCAGGTCAGTGGGTATGCCCAGAATATGACCCGGATATCCGGAATCAGACGCACTGCCAGTGTGATGTAGCTGACCCGGAACAGACACCATACACAGAGCAGAACAATCATGGGCACGGCAGCATTGCCGGAACCCCGGAGTACAGCCGCGATACAGTGAGTAAATGCCAATAAACAATAAAACAACGCAATGGTTCTGGACTGCATCACCCCATAATGTATCACATCCGGATCACGGTTGAATGCTGCAATCAGCACCGGTGCCGCCGTATATATGGTGATACCAATCAGTTCTGCAATGAAGATGGAGCAGAGGATACCGAACTTCGCACCTTTCTTTGCTCTGTCATACTGCTTTGCCCCAAGATTCTGTCCCACAAAGGTAGTTATCGCCATAGTAAAGCAGGTCACCGGCAGGAAGGCAAAACCTTCTACCTTAGAATAAGCTCCGCAGCCTGCCATGGCCATTTTACCGAATGCATTGATGTTGGACTGTACAAACACGTTGGCTATGGCAATGACTGAGTTCTGGAAACCGGAAGGTACACCATTCTGAATAATCTGCCTCAGCATATGTCTGTCAAAACGAATCCTCCTAAGCTCCAGCCGGTAATCTTCCTTCACCCGCATCAGATGCACCATACAGAGAATCGCACTGACAAACTGGGATATAGCCGTTGCCAGGGCTGCCGATCCCACTCCCATGCCAAGTCCTGTGATAAAGAAGATATCCAACACCACATTCACACAGGAGGAAATAATCAGATAGATCAGCGGATGGCGGCCGTCCCCCACCGACTGCAGGATTCCAACGAAAATATTGTACATGACTACACCCAGAGAACCTGCAAAATAGATTTGAAAATATACAATCGATTCCGGAAGTACATCTGCCGGTGTTCCCATCAGTACCAGAATCTTCGGTGCCAGATACATTCCCGCAGCCGTCAGTGTGATTCCGGCCACCAGACCGAAGGCTGTGGTTGTATGAATCGCTCTCTGGAGATAATCCTTGTTTTTCGCCCCATAATACCTGGCAATTACCACACCAGCTCCCATGGCAATACCGTTAATAAAACCTACCATCAGGAAAATCAGATTTCCCGACGAACTGACTGCTGCCAGCGCATTGCTACCAAGATAATTACCTACAATCAGGGAATCCGCTGTATTATACAGCTGCTGAAACAGATTCCCCAGAAACAATGGTATGGCAAATAAAATAATCTTCTTAGAGATTCTTCCCTCTGTCATCCTCGTTTTGCTTTCAGCCCCCATAAAACCCCCAAAATGAATCCTATTTATGCACACAGTCGATGACTATTCATCGCCCCTCTGCACGCATATGTTCTCGATCTCATTATAGCCGACTGCCAGCAAATTCTCAATACTTCTTGCGCTGAGTGTGCAGCCCATTGGCTGTGATTAACAGTGCTAATCGGAACACATCGTTTTTATGTTTCTTTATATTTTTGCTGTCAACCTGCTCTCCATTCAACTTGCGTTCTTTTAAATCCAGCCACGCTTTCGCCTTAAATGGTATCAGGCAAATATTTGATGAAGAACACTGCTGTTGTTCTCGTATTGCCTTCCCCGAAGATATGGATTTGCCATAACCTTGAAACAAATACCGCAGCCCTCTATGAATGATGCAAACGGCGATGCACCGCATCGATTATCCGCATCACCCCATATCCCAGACAACCGCCCAATGTATTCATAACTACATCGTCCAGCTGGCAATATCCTCTTTCTGTCACAAGCTGCATCCCCTCGATCATCATCGACAACAGCATACTGATCAAAAGCATCTTCCACCATTTGGCACACCGCCTTTCTGCCAACGGCAGCAAAACTCCAAGCGGAAGAAACATAATCACATTCTCAACCATATATGCCCTGGATTGCCAGGTTCTGCCCCATGTCTCAAACAGCTGCCAGTCAATCCCCGTTCTGGAACCCGACTCCCGCGAAAAAAACGCCTGAATCCACACAACCGTTTCATATACACCCAATAAAAAATAATAATACACCTGCGGTCGCTTCCATGCCTTCTCCCCGGCAACCAGCCGCAATAACAAAAGCATCATAATCGCCGCTCCGACTCCCATGGGAAGGTACGAAACCGGTTCTTTTATATCATCTAACAATATTTTCCAAAATTCCAATGAGGTTCTCCAATTATTGTTTTTGTTTTATCATGATACCCATAAATCACTAACTCACAAGCATGCAACAGCCCCTCTTTCCGTCTTCACAATATTTTTCATCTCCACCACTTGTACCCCTTATACCCAACTGCCTTCTTCAATTATACCGTTTTCTCCTGCTTATAGGCAATCCCCAAAATTGAGTACTGTTACTGTTCACGCATACGTGCCCAGTAACGGAATTTGCCGTGGCTTCGCATTTAAATATGGTGAATTCCTGCTGCCACCACATTTTCTTACGGCACTTTCGGTTCCAAAAGTGCCTATCCGTGAACCAATGTCAGTAAGTTAAGCAACGGTAAGCGATGAATAATCCACCGTATTGCCCACTGCCCCTTTGGTATCCTTCGCCTTAAACAGGCATTGGTTCATGGTGTTCAGGTGTTTGATTTTCAACATCAATCCACTGCAGCGTTCCTTTATAAAGTCGCCCCACGGTAACAGCTTTTCTATACCTGCGGGCTCATTTTTGTAGTCCGGCATATAAAGTAGTACTGTGTAGAGATACCGGAATATATGGCTCTCATTCTCCGGAATGGTGGCTCTCATCGCACAAGAGTATTCAGTTTTTTGTAGTTGTCCTGAGAAAGGAACATACCTATGCAGATGCATGCCTTACCCGGTTCACTGACAAACGGCACTGTTATCGTTTAAAAATGAATGGAATCAGCATGCGGGATACAGATAAATAACTGTATTAACCTCACCAGTGGCACTGCGTGCCAACATAGCGGTGCCCCGCACCGTTCGAAATAGAATGGCTGCACCGTTTAACCGTAACTTGCACAATTATAGAATTTTCATCTGCTTATAAGCAGTCTCAAAAGTTGCATACTGACTTTTTAGGGCAATATAAGCAAACAGGGCTACCACACCAGAATGCAGTAGCCCCTATAAAATTATACCATCCCAGATTTTCCCTTATCCTCCGTCTTATAATACCCTCTAGCCAGTAATATATCCCGCGGCATCTCATCTGCCTTATTTCCAATCTTATTGTATCTATACGAATACGCCATTTTTCTCAACTGCATGATAAACTCATTCACTTCCGCAGATGATTTTAAACATTTCTTAGCAATATTTCTTACATCTGATTCTGTCAGAAAATAAATTTCATTTTCTTGAAACTCACTCATAATTTTATTTACTATTTCCCTATAAACTTCCGAGCGCTCACAAAGCAATTTCATGTTTTCTTTCACTACCGCAATTGTCGAATAGTTTAATTCCAGCGCAGGCAATATTGCTTGTAAATCCTCATTCCGCAGTTCTTCCCTGCTCAGAAGCATCCGGTGGGTTGTGGGACGTCGCGTCTCTGATGCAGAAGAAGTGGACAACACCTCTGCAATCCGGAAATCCTGGGCACCAAAATTAATTTTAAAAAGCCGAAACATCAAAAAGCAAAATTCATCAAGCTCATCACTATACATATTACAGCTCAATGCTGTTCCATACGCGGTAATTGCTGCATATCCCATATATGTTTTGTAATTAATCTCCCCCTCCTTATTTACTTTCCCTGTATTTATTGTTAAAGTTGCCTGGCACCACTTTCCTGCTTTCTGCAGTTTTAAGATCCCCTTTAATATTTTATTTTTATCCTTATTTTCCTTCGAATTAGTCGGACAATAATAACAATAATACTCCTGTAGATAGCCCTGAAACAGAGCGTGCTCAGGATTTGTTATCAAATTTTTTCCATGTGCTAACATAAGCTCTGGATTTGGCTCCTCCTGTTTTTCCTTCACCAATACTTCTTCGTGCCGTTCATTTAATTTATTTATATCTACGTAATTCGTATATTTTACATTTTCAGCATTTATATATTTTTCAGGATTAAATTCCAGTGAAACCATTTCATGCACAGGAATTTTAAAATAATCACAGCAGCCTAGTAAAAATGCTGCAGAAACACGTTGTTTTCCATTTAAAATTTTATTCACGCTCGACCTTCCCAGTGATATCGTTTTTCTAGGCATATCTTCGCTAAAGCTCATCTGTGTCCATCCGCAAGCCGACAATAACATTCTTAAATTTCTTCTAAAAATATCATCCAGTTCATTACTGATATTCTGGTAATTTTGATTACTTTTCATGTTACCCCTCCATTTTCTTATAATTATATAACTCATTTCCAATAGTAACAACAATTTTTCATGAACACATCATTCACACATTGTCGAACTACCTTTCATATAGTATTCTAGTCTTAGCAAAAACATTTTTTACCAAGGAGGTTACGCATATGCAGCTCATAAAAACTATGATCAATCATGTATTTATCCCCATCTTAACACTTCTCTTCCTTTGTAGCGGACTGCTCGCAGCTGTTACATCTGCAACTATCGAGTACAGCGTATTTATCAGCCTGTTCACCTCCGTGCAGCAGACTTTTATTTCCCCATCTCTGCTTGCCCTTTTATTTGTGATCCCTCTCGAATACACAAAAATATTTTCACACTATCTGAACGGCAAACTTCATGAGGCATCACCCTCTTTCTCAAAACACTTTACACGGAAAGTCGGGGTATTGGTACTGATCCCCACATTAATTTCCCTTGCCTGTTCGATCATTTTTTCCATTAATGCTCTCGATTTGGCTTCCTACAACTCGGATTCTGTCAATGCCCAAATAGCAGAAATCACCCAGTCCTGTGAGGAAGACATTTCGCAGAAACAACAGAGTTTAGCTATGGAAAAATCCCAGCGTATCGCTCCCTATCAGGCAAGTAAAGAAACTGCGTTCGAAAACCTGAATAGTTTCACCTCTTCCAATTTAACTTCCAGTCTCGCTAAACAGAAGTTAGCTTTTCTGCAGGATTCCGCTTCACTGACAGCCAGTGAATATGCGGAGAGAGAACAGGAGTTCGAGAAGGACTTTCAGCGGAAACTCCATGAATATCAGACCGAACGTGAAGCTCAGCGTGACAGAGATTTAGCAGCTCTCACTGACCTTTCCGATGCCTCCGTTGCCAGTCAGTATGACAATCCTCTGCTCGCCCATACCTTAACGGTACTTTTCCAGACACTTTTCGCACACCGAAGCTACCCCCGAAGCTGTTATCTGGTCATTTCCATCGTAATCAGTCTGGCTCTCTCGATATTCTTAGAACTGTTTATCAGCTTCTCCCAGGAATTTATCGCCCAGCCTTTGGACTTTTTAGCTCCGGCTCCTGATCCATCTCTTACGGAGAAAACCCGCCGCTGGTGTAATGACTGCATTCTCCTATTCATCAAGGCCATCTGCGGGATAACTCTCTACATTACTATCATGTTTTTTGCCCAAAAAGCAATTGCTACAAACACGATTTACCGGGGAATACTCTCCTATATGCTGACCTATTGGCTGATAAACCGACTGCCCAGTCTTATAAAGAAGCCTTCCGATAATAATAATGCTCTTTATTCTGATATATATTATACCGCCCGTGAATGCTTGCTTCAAGGTGTTGTTGCGTTTGGCTTTTACCTTCTGTTAGGTTTTCTCTTCGGTGAGACCGCAGTCAATATATCTGTCTCCACTGTGGCAATCGGTATGGGGTCTTTTTTGGCAGCTACTTTAAACCGAATTCCACAGGAATTGCTTAAATTCCAGAGCAATCCATAATTTCCCTTTTCCCCTAAATAAGCAAGGCTGCCGCACCAAAATGCGGCAGCTCTCCAGTATATCACAAGTTCTCAAACAGCTCCGCCTTATACACCCCATCCTCCAACATCTTCCTAAAACTTTCCCTTACCGCGCCAACATCCTCCTTATAAGTCATGCCATACCAGATATCATTCGTTTTCAGCACCTTCACAGAGATTCTCCCCTGCTTCAGCAGTTCACCAATAAAGATAGGAATCAGATAGGATTCTGCGGCACTTCCTTCTCAAAAAACTCCTTAAAACCAGCTTCCAGCACATCCAGGAAATCCGGCGTCAGCCCCCACATATTCATGGAAACCAGTGAATCCGTATCAATAGAAACGCCATCCGTTTCCGCTCCATTTTCCGTCTTCACAATATTTTTCGTCTCCACCACTTCCGTCAGATTGCTCTGCCCGTCCATCTTGCAGACACCACGCGTCACACCGCCATTATCAGACAAGGTATTCTTCAAAACAAAACCTGCCATGCAGGACTTTCCGCCATGGACATCACTGCCAAACACGCTGCGCCTGACAAGAACGGAGTCCGCATCGCTGAGCTGGATGAAGAGAGCTTCCGCTATCTCCTCTGGGACCACAAGCCGCTCACAGACTTCTGGATGACTGGTCCCGGCACCGTCAAGCGGCTAGAAAAGCGCGGCATCCATACGATGGGCGAGCTGGCCTATTTCAGCACCGTCAATCAGGATATCTTATATAAGGAATTCGGTGTTGATGCAGAACTCCTGATCGACCATGCTTGGGGGCTGGAACCCTGCGGTATGAAAGAAATCAAAGCCTACCGCCCCAGCACCAACAGTATCTCCGAGGGACAGGTACTCTCCTGCCCTTACCCATATGACAAAGCCAGAATCATTGTCATGGAGATGGCTGACAGCTTAGTATTACAATTAACAGATAAAAGACTGGTTACGGACAGCCTGACACTGGATGTGTGCTATGACCGTGAAAACTGTGACAGCGGAAAGTACAGAGGTCCGGTGCATATCGACCACTATGGCCGCACTGTTCCGAAGGGTGCTCATGGCAGCACAAAACTGGATAATCCGACCAACCTCGGAAGCATCCTGATCTCTGCCACAACTGAGCTGTTTGAGAGAATAGCGGATAAAACCCTGACGGTAAGACGGATCACAATAGCCGCCAACCGTGTGGTCAAAGATGAGGGATTCTTCCAAGTTGACCTATTCACGGACACAACCAAGTTGGAAAAAGAGAAAAAGCTACAGAATGCGATGCTGGGTCTCAAGAAGAAGTTCGGCAAGAACGCTGTACTAAAAGGAACCAACTATCTGGATGGTGCAACAATGAGGGATAGAAATCAGCAGATAGGCGGCCATAAGGCTAAGTAAGGAGGGAGAACATGGATTACAGGAACACACCGGAAGGCAGAGCCGTCCAAAGTAAATATGGCAAAATGCTCCATGCTTCCCGCCCGGAGCCACCGCATGATCATCCCCGGATGCCGATGTCAAATCGCGCTAAAATCTTCTCTCCGTTTGCCGCCTTGCGAGGATATGAGGATGAGATTGCTTCTGAAGGCAGAGATCATCTCAAAGAAAACAGAATCGAGCTGTCTGAAGAAGGCAAGCAAGCTCTGAACCAAAAGATCAGCCAGCTTCGGAAAGGACAAGAGCTCACAATAAAATATTTCACGGACGGCTACTATGAGAATATAGCCGGAATACTGGATTCTGTGGATGCGATAAACAAAGAACTACGAATCTACACAGGATTTATAAACGATACCGGCAAAGAGTTGCCGACCATTATTGCATTTGAGGATATATTAGAGATTGGGGTGAAAATGACTTGAACTACTACTTTTGCGATGTCTGCCGCTACTGCTTCTCTGCTGAGAAGCTACCTGACCGTTGTCCTGACTGTGGAGCACAAATATATAAGGAGAAGCCAGCGGTACGCTTAGCAAGTAACAATGAAATAGAGGAATTGCTTAAAATACGGAAAGAAGATAAGGAGGACACACAAAATGAAAGCACATAAATATTGGTCACTCGGCGCACTTGCCTGCATGGCAGGCTGTTTCTACACAGGCTGCAAGAAACTGATGCAGGCTCACAAGTATTTCGCTTGTGGCACTCTGGTCTGCATGGGCATGGCAATCTACTCAGGCCACAAAATTGCACCTAAGAAGAAAAAAGCTGAAAAGCCTGAAAAATAAGAACACACGCCCCCGCCGTAACAAGCGAGGGCTTTTTTGAAATCCAGGAGTTCATATTATTTCCGTCACAAACTATACGCTTCCATCATCAGCCGCATCCCGACTTTCAGGCCTTCCTCAAAAGCAGTTTTCTCCCATGCGCAGCACACCGTTCCCTGCCGGTCCATGATCTTCTCCCAGAGCGGAATCTTATCTCCGACATAGTCATCTACGAGCCTATCCATTCCTTCCAAGCCGCGCAGCCACTCTTCCAGTTCCTTTTCCTTGGCCTTCGCTGCTTTTCCGGCAATTGTATTTTTCTCTACTGGGTTCTTCTCCGTGTAATGCTCGTAGATCAGATCCAGCAGATTTTCTACAGGCGGATAATACTCTGGCTCTGTTTTCTTCAAATACTCCTCCAGCATTTCCTTCAATTTTTCTATAATGCTACCGTCCTTCCCAACTGAGATTCACCTCCTCAGTTACGGCACATCTTATCGTAGACTTTTGCACATAGCAACCTATTTTTTGTGTTTTTTCGGATGCCCCATCTTCTCCTTTACCTCGTCCGGAACATCGATCAGCCCAAACCGGTAGAACATCCCGTAGATGTAAGTCACGCCCCGGATATCGCCCAGAGCTTTGGGTCTCTCTACCACTTCACCTTTTATATTTCCCAGTGCCAAAACTATGGAACTCCACGCCAGACTTTTACTCTTTTCCCGGCGGTCGATCCACAGCTCCTTCGTATACTCGCCATTCCTGCCTTTTTTAATTTCGTAAGAGAATGGCAATCCGGAGTAAGTTTTGAATTTCACACCGGCATAGGTCAGGACCACACCCCAGAAGTTTTCTTCTGTCGGATCAACCCTCCACCGCTTCATCGCTCTGTATCTCCGCTGCCGCTCTGCTCCAACACTAATTTTCTCTTTTTCTGTACTTGGGTAGTACACGCCTTTCTGATAAGGCAGGTACGAGGTAACGGAGGCTTTGGAAAGCTGAAGAGTAGAGGATGTTGAGATGATGGAGGTTTTGTAGTCTTGTGTTTCACGGTATTCTTCAAAAGTGCTTTTTACTTTTTTCGCCATATCCGATTCATACACATCGGCCGTGATGAGCAGCTTCCTTACTTTGATAGGGTTTAGGTTCAGAGCATCGCCGATGGCCTGCAAGGACATCTCAGAGTTATAAAGTGCCACAGCAGCATCCATCTGCTCTTTCAGATTTTTCCCGGCATCGTACTTTGGCTTCAGCTTCTTCCGGCCACCACCGGGTTTTCTTGTTTTCTTCATTTTACTCATGCAGCTCCAGTGGCAGTCCGTCCGGATCATGGAAGAAAGTCATCTTCTTACCGGTATAATCATCCACACGGATCGGCTCACATTCAATTCCTACCTCCGCCAGCTCTTTCACCGTCTGTTCCACGCTATCCACGCAGAACGCAAGGTGACGCAAACCACAGGCTTCCGGGTGGTTCACACGCTTCGGAGGATTTTCCTCAGCAAAAATTTCCAGCTCCGTGTGTTCATTGATACGCAGATCCAGCTTCCAGTCCTTACGCTCTGGGCGATAGTTTTCTTTGATGACAGAGAAGCCCAGCTTGTTCACATAAAAATCCTTGGCTGCTTCGTAATCAGATACGATGATTGCAATATGATGTATTTTTGATAAATTCATTTTATGTCACACTCCTTTTTCCAGTATTTTTTTTTGAACTTTTTGAGTATCTTTAGACTTTCAGCATCCGCTCCTGCATCTCCTGCCTGCTTAAGTACAGTCTTATATTTCTTTTTCAAATCATCAAGATAATCCGTATCCTTATCCAGAACGAACGGTGCATACAAATCTTTGCAAATAAATCCGTTGTTCATCCATGCCAGGTTCATATGCTATCCTCCTCTTGACTTCCTTTAAATTTTATTATAAATCCACCTCACAGATTCTGCTAACATACCACGGAATAATTTCTTTTTCCATTTCATCCACCATCTCCACCAACATTTCTTCTGATAGCAAAGTATCTTCTGGATATTTTCTTATAAAATTGTCCATTACACGGTTCCACATATCTTTTAAAATTCGTTCTTTTATAATTTCTCCTGACTTTTGTTGAAATAGAATCAATTGCTGCTTTAATCCATCAGCCCAGGAGATTTCATTTCCAAGCAAAATCCTTTGTATTTCATCACGTTCTAAACAAAGAATGGGATTTTTTTCCAGTTTTTTTACTTCATTTACATCGTATACATAACTTTCACAATAATTTCCCCCTGAATATTGATCATTTAACAAAATCAGACATTGAAGAATTCCAAAGAAGTCTACATATCCATACAATAATTTCTTATCAGCATCACCAACTACGCAAATCACATGACAAATTTCTTTTTTATCAAATGGTATAACTGAAATCTCTGGATAATAAAACCAACAAGCCCTCTTCTCTTCTTTTCCCTGAAGCCATGGAATCAAATGCTTAATTTCTTCCCTGTTCCCCCCTCTTAATAGATAAAACTCAACCGCTGTCTTTGCAATTGACGGGAATATCCTTTTTCCATAAAAAGGAAGAGTCACCCTTATTGGACTTCCACAAAATGTTTGTGTTCTCTGGGCTTTCATCATCGCTTTTTCAATATCAAGTGCCGGATATTGCTTCTGCAATGACTTTAAAATTTTTCTCGTTTCCTGTGTATTTCTGGCATTTATCTTTATTTCTACTTTCCCATCTGCCAGTTTATCTACCTTTGTCTCTGGCTGTTTCAATACCGGCTTATATCCAGGCGCAAGATCATATTTCTCTTTCTCGTTTGTACGAATAATCTGATTTTCCCCTCTACAACGTTTCACATTTAGCTGCGACGCAGCAAATTTCAATGTTTCTGCTAATGCTGCATCCGTCTGATTTCCCAATTTGCTATTACACTTTTTGCACAGTAAATTTTTTGAATGCAGATGGCCGCCTAATGAATTTAAAATAATATGTTCATCTGAGGCATTTATCTCTGTTAACGTTTCATTACAGATAAAACAGTTCATCTTCTTTTCCTAAACACTTTTGCTTTTTTTCCAAAAGTATTTCATTTTCTATTTTCAAATGCCTTTTGCTTAGCAAGCTTCTTATCCAATCGCTTTTTTTCACTTTCATATGACATTGTTGACATGATATCATCTATTGGTTCTCTTGCTGAATTATTATAAAGTTTTATCATCATTCCATAATAAGGTTTCTTTCGAATGCTTTTTTCGAGAACTTCTATGCTCTCAGATATATTTTTACAGCATCTGCTTAAATGTCCGCTCCCCCAGCGCCTTTGCTCTAATTCCATCTGTATATCAAATTTTTCATTTTGGGCCCGGGAGATTTCTTCATCCTCAGGTTTTGAAAAATCCAGTTCATCATAATCAATCTCTTCCAGCTCCCTTAATTCCTCTTCTTCCAATTTATCCAAATCATTCTGGTAATTCTCAAGTCCGCTCTGTGATATATCATAGTCTTTCATAAACTGCGAAAGCAAAAATGGATCTGAAAGAATTGCCTCCTCGTATATCTTACATGCTTTTTGACTCTCTTTGCTGGATAAGTACCTCCTTATCCAATCCGGCATGTTTTTTATGACATCCGATGGATAAATTGATTTTAAATTGTCTTCGTCCGGATGGTTAAGGGCGTCATATGTCATCGGAGACATTAAAATGCGTTCCCGAATGACCAACTGAATCCCATGATAATCAGAAAGAATAATTTTTAATTCCTCAATTTCCGCATCACTTAAAAATTCTTTTTTATCATTCAATGTCTGTGAGAAAACAGGAATTATTTCAGGCAATTGTTCCCACATTATCTGAATAATATCCTTAGGTTTATCATCTTCATCCAGTTCTTCCATTCCTCCAGCCGCAATATACTCTTCATACGCCTTCTGTTCTGCCCGCTGATGCGGAGTCTGGCGCATCATGATCTGTTTATAACTTTCATAATTCAAAACAGCCGAATAATAATCCTGCAATTCATACCACGCTAACCTGTTATGCTTATAGTTACCAGTTAGTTCTACTACAACCGAGACAATAAAAGAACCAACCACTCCTGTAGTCAACGCAAATACGATATTGTACCAATTCGATTCATGTGGGACCGTTGCCATCACAATTCCAAGTACCGCAATAATGATTGCTGATAAAACTGTACAGGCAATCAACGTCGTTTTTGGATAAAAAGCAAATGCTAAAAATTTCAATTTTTCCTGTATCCTATATTTCATTCTCATATATGCGTATCCTTATATCCACAATCCAACATGCAAGAGGAAGTTTCAACGTTGCTGCCATGCTTCGCACTTCAGCAATTTATCAATACAACCGTTTTGCCTGCTCTTTGACTGTAAGCATCTCCAAATATCCATCGGCATCAGTTTTTCTGCATTGAACATACCTCTATGAAGCCCTTTTCTCTATCAATATCGATACAACTGATTCTTGTTTTATGTACTTCCCATCTAACTTATCCCCTTCGATTTATAAAACCAATCTATCGTATAACTGCCGGATTCTTTATTTTCACCTTCTTTTCCTCATCCGCCTGATCCCCCGCAGCATCAGCTCATCCTTAATCGGCATGACCGGTGTGTACATTTTCATATAGGCGTTTCCAATTGCGCCCTCGAATAATATGAATTGGGCCCGGTTTTCTGGCGCTCCGGAAGCAGCTACATGCTCCTGGGCAATTCCAGCATATTTCTCTATATAATAGATATTTTTGATTCCATACTCATTGGCAAGTATGGTACAGTTCTCGCATGAGCTGGATGTAGTAAAGAGGCAGCCACCTCTGGCCAGTTCTTTATTACACGCCCAGAAGGCTCTTGCCTCTGCATGAATGGCCCTGGAATAATCCGGATTATTGCCATGCATCAATTCATTGTAAATGCTTTTAAAGCAATAGGCAGAAGGCAGCCCATCCAGTATTGCGTCGCAGCGATCCAGATCCGAGAAATCATAGCTGTTAACATACTGTTTGAAAACGCCGGTTTCCCGCAGTTCCAGATCACTGTACATTTTATGGTTATGGCTCTTTTGTAAGTCCCTTAAATTCCGGTAAACACACGGAACTCTTTCACAATGCACGTCATTCCAGCCAAGAGATAAGATATTATAATCTTTATCTGTTACAACAGCTCCCACCTGTCTTGAAACACAGCCGGAATTTACCTTTGCGCTAAATGCCACCTGCATGCAGCGTTCTTCTTTTGTAGGAGGAACCAGTCCCGGATGCATGATCAGGCTGACATATCTTACAATTTTATAGGTTAATTCCTGCTGATCCGTATTGCTTAAAAATACATCTGCATTTTGCGTTGCGTTTTGTATATCCTGCAGATAAAACGGGAACAAATCGGATACCATGCAGAATGCTCTTACCGGATCTTTTAATATTTCCAGATAAAATCTGAACTCTTCTTCTCTTATGCCAGACTGTTCATATTTTTCTCGCTCGTCCGCATAGCAGATATCTTCCAGCGGTGGAACCACCTCGTAGGTACACCCTTTTTCTCCGTCCTTCGGCAAATGTTCATAAATATACTGTATAAATTTTTCCGGATCCGTAAGACTTACTACATAATCGGATGTCTGGTCCGAAGGGAGCATTACTTTTTTGGAGAGTATCTCCGCTGTGATCCGAACAAACTCTTTGAAACCTTTCTTCACCAGATTCGGAGCTTCTAACAGCTTCTTATGATTTTTTTCCGCAAACCGGCTGTCATCATGCTCTTCCCCGCCTTTTGATAACATCGCAAACGTATAGTACGCGGAATAACGGTCTTTCAAAAAGCTGAATTCATACGGGTTCTTTAAGGATTCAATCACAATCCGCACCGGAACAGATTTCTGATTCGATTTGGGCGATCTTCTTATTTTTATGAAGGTATTGATTCTTTTGGCGATGCTATAGCAGTAATCCACAGCTTCTGAATTTTCAATATTCTCCAGTCGTTCTTTCCACTGCAGAATATCCAATGTGCCAAAAAAACGGATTTCATTTCCGTATCGCTGAAACAAACGGACATAATTTTCGGAAATTGTTTTTTTGATCAGATTTCCTACAATCGGGAGAATGTATTTTGTGTAAACATATAATGTTAAATCGGTTCGCGCTCCCAGCAGGCTTCCGTCTTTGCTTCTCAGCACCTTGATATATTCACTCAATACCGCATTCATTTTCAGAATTCCCGTCTCAAGGCCTTCCGAAAGGATTTTATTCACAAACCGATCTATGATGTCAAAAATCTCCCGGTCCATATCACTGTGCTGCGGGTCCAGATGTTTCTTACACTCTATGAGGCCTCGATGAACCCCATTCATAAATTCCTGTTCCCGAAACAAGTGTTTCCCTGTATCACTGTAAAAACGGTCCAGACTGGACGGATTTTCCAAAATATAGGTTATGATAATGTCCCGGGCACGAATCAGATCGAAGGTTTTCCAGTGCTTTTTCGCAAAAGTATACACATTCGAATACTCAAGCTGCTGCATGAAATCTCCATCTGAACTATATTCCGGCAAATAAAACTCATTGAAATTCTTCTGCATGATATTCGCAATGTCTTTTAAGCCTTCGCCGATCGCGCCTGTGAGTCCAATGATGATAAAATCATCCCGTTCTTTGAAAACCTTTCGGATTGTTTTATTCTGCATCTCAAATGATATCTTTTTCCCCATACACGTACACCCCTTCCTAAGGTATGACTATCGAATCCGGTTCCACATGCGTCTTGCAATCCTCGAAAAAATAGGTGCAATAATATATCCAACCGCAGCCAGGAACAATTCCACGACCACAGCATCATCGCTTAATAATCTCTGCCAAAATGAAATATTTTCTTTCGGGCTACTCTTAGGCATGATAGCGATAAACACGACGATCAGTGCCACAATCAGTAATCCGGCAAGCTCATATGCATGTCCAAGCAGCCAATGAAAGATCCTATAGCTCAAAGGCAGGCACTGCTGCTTCTTCTCTATGTAACGGTTTACGATATCAATGCAGCTTTGCGCATCTTCGTTTACCTGCTCCCGCACACACCTCAGATATCTTTTATGCTTTTCCTCCAAAAAAAACTTTCGTTTCTCCCGATAGGAATCTTCATTTGCCTCAACCTGAATCTGATTCCATTGCTGACGTTCATTTTCATCTAATTTTTCAATCAAAATGGCATCGAGCGTTTTTCGCTCATATTTATGAAGTTCCGCTACCAGATCTCTCAGGCGCTGAATCTCATGCTTTTTTAACACGGAAACGTTCCGCTCTAGCGTTGCTTCGAAAATATCCAGACGGCCAGACAGATTATCGGAATGTTTCGGAGTCGATGAGCGCAGGGTCATAAACTGCACTGTCACAAACGAATTGTAGATTGTCTTGCCGTAAACATTCTTTTCTATCGAGAATTTAAGTTTTCTGTCTGTAGGATTATTTAATGAGATTAACAGCTGCCCTTCCCAATGGGGATCCAGCGTTGTGGACACATGTCCAAACCCCTGGGATACAACTTTCACCTTGGAATAAAAAGCTCCCGCCAGCTTAGCTGGAACAATCAGCGTTTCCCTCGTCCGTACCAAAACGGTATCGTTACGTTCTACCATGACATATACTTCGTTATTATTTTCATAAACAGTCAATAACTTTTTCCGCTTTGTGGAATAAATCAACCGTGTAGGCGTCAGATTATACCCCGATGGCTGGAGCTGCAATGGTTCATATGGAGCAATGAATAAATTTCCCTTTGCCATTTCATTCTGAATGTCAATATCCGACAAAATACTTCCGTCTCCCCAATCATTGTAATTGTCACCCATGGCCAGTCCCCCCTTTTTTTAACACTCCGCACTGTTTCCATTTTTAAATTTCTTAATATCATTGTAACATTTTGGGGAGATTTATCAACAATTTTCTACAAATTCTTCCTGTTTTATTCTTCGTTTTTAATAAGACTTGCACAATTTTCAAACAGACTGCAAATTCCATATTCCGTAATGAGAAATCATGTCCCAGTTATTTTTCAGTTGCTCTAAGCCATCTGCGATATTTTCCATTTTTCTTAAATCGCAAAATACCTGCAATACCACATTCCACAAATTTTCTTCTGTTGAATTGCTTCCCCATTTCTTTTATTTCCGTTATAATCTATACATCAGCCTTCAAAGTATCAATATTGGCGGTGATGGATGCGATCTCCGTATTCAGAGACGCAATAGTCTCCTGCTTCTGCGCAATCTGGGATGCGTAGTCTTTGGTGATATTGGTTTTGGGTCGGTTTTTGCTGCCTTTCGTTCTGGGCATCGTGATAACCTCTTTCCTTTTATAGTTATTTAAGTGTTGTAGATTGTTGGGTTGAGGGCAATGTGTTCAAACTTTTTTCAGATATTTCAAATAATATTATAATCATCCCACAACCGCGACTGCTTTCGAATATCGAAATTATCTTGTGTAATAATTCTACTCAGTTTTTTATAATTTCCAACTTCCTGTCCAACATAAACCGATTTCCATGTTCCATAGAACTGATCCCCCGTGATATCAATAATAATTCGATCATCGGTAATAAGCCATGCATGACTGGTCATTTCAGTTTCATAGTATCCATTTCTTTGACTTGTGTGAATCCTGTATTTTTCCCACAAATAAAAGCCAAGCAAATCACATGTGTCATCGCAACAACCACCTGGAAATCTATGCATCCGATCTCGGAAATCAAATTCTCCGTTTGTTTTCACTGCTACAATTGCTTCTCGAAAATGAAATGCAATCTTGTAAAGTTCATTTTCTCCCACAGTACTCCTCCCATAAACGTCTATTTACGGTTGTGTAGAAGTACTTGGCTCAAGTCTAAAAGCACGATCCATAAAATCTAATATTGCTTCATAGAATTTCATCACATCAGCATATTCAATGTATAACTGAGAGTCTTCTTCTCTATATCCAATATTAAATTTATCGCATTTCGGCTTGAGATCATCTTTAATTCGTCCACCATTATGCACAACCATATTTCGGCAATCACGAATCGTAGTAATATACTCCCAACTCTGATCAGCTTTGAATCCGCTTATACCGACCACATCTTTTAGATATTTCGCTGCACGTTCCAATCCTGCACCTTTTACATCCTTAAGTTCTATAGTAAACTGCCCTAAGTCTTTATGTATTCGACATAGCGTATTAACTGCCTCTTCAAGTAAAGAAACCATCGTTAATAATAACGAATACTGTGTCAAAATATCCACCCTGCAGGCTTGAAGAGTCCCGCTCGTCATTGCCCAGCTTTCTGTTCTAAAATCGTCTTTTCTCTTGCTTCTTGCGCCATATCTCTATACGCTTTTGTGACAAGATCAATCGCCATTTTATTATTATCAATTACACTTTTGAAAGGATAAAAATCACAGTGTGCAAGATATAACGCCATATCCCCGGCCTTATACATATCGTAGCCATCTATTGTCGGAAACAAAACATTGCCTTCGATGCTATTGTAATTTGGCATACTTTTTTATTCCTTTCCTTTATCTATGTATCATTATCACATCTTAGCCGATCCTTAGATTGTTGCCTGCTGCTCACCACGGAGAGGTGTGTGATTATTTATCGAGCAGCGTAGGGAGCTGCCGCTCCCAGTATATCACAAGTCTGCAAATAAATCAGCCTTGTACACACCGTTCTCCAGCATCTTCTTGAAGCTGTCCTTTACTGCTGCAACATCCTCGTGATAGGTCATGCCGTACCAGGTATCGTTCGTTTTCAGAACCTTCACCGACATTTTACCCTGCTCCAGCAGTTCACCGATGAAGATAGGGATCAGATACTCTGCTTTCAGAGGATTGCCCGGTACTTCTTTCTCGAAGAACTCTTTGAAACCTTCTTCCAGCGTTGTAAGGAAATTAGGTGTCAGTCCCCACATATTCATAGAAACAAGTGAATTAACGTCGATCACCACACCATCCGCCTCTGCTCCATCAGCAGTTTTTACGATGTTCTTGGTCTCCATAACCTCTGTCAGGTTATGCTCCTCATCCATCTTGCAGACACCACGGGTGACACCGCCATGATCAGACAGAGTATTCTTCAGAACAAATCCCGCCATGCAGGACTTGCCGCCATTCACCAGATACTCATGAACAGCCTTGAAGCCTTCCTTGCCATAGTAATCGTCTGCATTAATGACGATGAACGGAGTCTTCAGCAATTCTTTAGCTGCCAGTACCGCCTGACCGGTTCCCCACGGCTTTGTACGGCCTGCCGGGAGTTCTCCCGGAATATCGTTGATATCCTGAAAAGCGTAGTCCACAGTTACATTGTGAGCGGAGCAAATAGATGCAATGCGATCGCCGATGACCTCTTTGAATTCCTTCTCGATATCCTTACGGATGATAAATACTACATGATTGAAGCCAGCCTCAATCGCATCATGGATTGAGTAGTCCATGATGATATGGTTTGCATCATCGACCGGCTCCAACTGTTTTATTCCTGTTCCAAATCGGCTGCCGATTCCGGCCGCCATGATAAGTAATGTTGTGTTCATAATCTCTCCTTACTGTGCTCGTGCTGCTTTTATCGGACATACCTTAATACACTGGTAGCAACGAACACACTTGCTTTCATCTATCTGTGGATATTCAAATCCCTCTTCGTCCTCTACCATAGAAATAGCTTCTTTAGGACAAATCGCATAACAGGCTGTACAACCACAGCATTCTTCTTTTCTTTTATATAATACTGGCGTTTCTCTTTCCACCTTTACTCACCAACTTTTTGATTTTTCTCTTAATTTTTCTCAAGAGTGATTTTGCATCATTCTTTAGTCCAATGCCACCATATTTCTTTGCAACATACTCAAACGACTTATTCTCAAAATTACTCCAGAACTGCTCTCTATTATCTGGTTTCGGAAATGGAGCTTTAAGAGGTGGCTGCATACTATCTTCCAGCTTTGTCTGCTTCCAAATCAGCCCTTCTTTTACTTTTTCAAAGGCTTTTTCACCAGCTTCATTATTTACCAGCACTAGCGAAATGCCTTTGTTATCATCGAACTCAGGAGCTGTTTTTTCGATACCCCAATAATCTGCAATTGTAATATCACCCGGATGCATCACAGACTTATAAAGACATTCATAGCAACTCGGTCGCAACACTGTATGTCCATAGAAAAGCTCTTTGAATACTCGGCTGCTCGTAGACTTTCCATTTTCAAAATAAAGTGTTTCTACATGGTCATGCCATCCAAAATCTTTTTTATTACGGAAATCCACACTTGAAATTTTAGAATGATTTTTCTGCTCTTGCCAGCGTAGATATGCGTCCCACACTTTTTTGCTCGGTACTCCGTGACAAACAATATCAACACAAAGCAAATTCTTATATTCTTTTCCAAGGTACTTTTTCAGTCCGGCTACTTGACAAGAAGTTCCAGAAAAAAGTACACTTCTCCGCGCATCAAGGTCTGCCTTCACATTTTTGAAAGTATCTCCCAGTTTACTCTGGATATATTTCGAGCCTCTCATCCGATTGCGTTCTTCCGTACTATTAGCGCGAATATGTACGGCATTGAAATCGGCCGTCAAAACACACCCGTAGATTACGCCGCCATTTGACAATACTTGATCAGACAGGGCCGTAAAAATACCACCCGATCTTGAAGCTGCTCTTGTTGCTTCATCTTTATGTTTTACTGCATATACTTTAGGCTGCTTCCAGTTCATTATGCTGCCCTCCTTTCGGAGTAATCAGCATAATCGAGATTACTTCGTTCGTCCCCCCCCGATAATTCTGAGGAGTTTATTCTTTATTTTTGTTTTCATTGGAACTGTTCCATATTTCTTCATAACGAAATCAATTTCTTTCCTTTGATAATCATTCCAGAACTCTTCTCTTCGCTCAGACTTCTTGGTCGACGCCTCAAGGTTCGCCTGCCAACATTGCGTTGTGTTGCTTAATCTATAATCCAAATCTCCCTGAATTTTTTCAAACAGTTCCTCTCCTCGATTTGTATGAATCAAGAATAGCGAATTGCCGTCAGGGTCATAGAAGTCCGGAATAGTCTCCTCAATATGCCAAAAATCTCCAATGGTCATATCCGTTTTGCGTTCTGTTGTAGCATAAGGACATTCATAGCAGGACGGCCGCAACGCACACCGATTGTAAAACACCTTTACATAATCTTTAATCGGCTTCTCTTCTCCATTGACTTTCACATAAGCTGTTGGAGATTTCCAACCGTTGCGCTTGTCTTTGAAGGAAAGATACGTTATCTTTCCTTCCTTCTTCTGGATTGATTCTGCATATTCTCTCCACAATTTGGGACTTGGAGAACCATGACAGATAATGTCTATTATGTACACTCGGTCACGAATTCCTTTTATTTCGCTGAACTTCCGAAATCCATCAGCCTGACACCCCATGCCAATAAAAAGCAATTCCTTCTCCGGATTCTCCATCAGCCAGCGATAGGCTTCCCGGTAAATATCACCGGGCTTACTCTGCATATATTTTGACCCTTTTGCTTTGTCACGCTGCACCTCATCAAAAATCATCTGGAACTCTGCAGTATGATTCTCGTAATTATAAATTGCTGCCACCACAGCATTGCCATTTTTCAGGAAGAAATCCGAGAGTGCAGTAAATGCGCCACCGGAGGAACTGCTCATCAAGGCAGATTTGTCTTTTAACCTTCCTGCGTATACTATTGTGTCTATCAAATCCACCATAAGCTGTTCCTCCTGTGTATTATTTGCTTTTTATTGCCATCTTGACCTTTTGTAGAATGATAAGAAATACAAGTGTTGCACAATAAACCACAATCGGTGCAACGCATCTGTAAATCGATTTTATGCCGAGTTTACCAGTTACGATTGAAAAGACCGTAATAAAAATCGGATGAATAATATAAAGCCATGTAGAATACTTTCTTCCAATCACAGACACTCCCTTATTACACCAGTTACTTTTAAGAGCATACACAAAGAGACAAATCGACAGAAACGTCGTACTTAGATAATGATCTCTTGTTGCATTCAATCCAGCATTCAACAACGCAAATCTTTCTGCAAGACTGGTTATTGCAAAAACAGTAATCAATACCTGAAGCACTTTTTTATTCCATTTTTCAGAGCATCGTTTTTCTCTGATGAGGTTTCCAATACAAAAATACGGTATTCCTACACATAGGAAATTTCTGACCAGTATGTACGGAAACTCCTGATGGAAAATGAGCAGCGAATACTTTCCAAATATCAAGTCTGCGATGAGTAGCACCGGAGCTAAATAGTACAGAATCTTTCGACAGTTGAGCTTGTCTACCAGCAAAACAATCACCAACACATAAAGGATTGCCCCTAAATACCAAAGATGCCCTGCCAACGGAGATTCGTTCAAAGCTAAAAACTTCAGAATGCTCTTTCCAGTAAAAATTTCCTGAACATAGGTTATTATGCTATCTCTTCTGAGAACATTAAGTGCAATATTCCAGATGAAGAAAAGCACATTTGCTTCCACAACCAAGTAGAGTATCTTCTGGATTTGTCGCTTTTCCTTATGTCGTGCAACGGTATCTGAATAAAAGTATCCTGTAATCATAAAGAAAACAGGAACTGCTACTCTGGTCAGTGTCGTAAAATATGCACCGACTTTTCCTGGAAACGGAACATGAATACAGACAATTAAGAAAGCGCATAATGCTTTCAAATTGTCAATATTATCTGCTCTGCTCTGCTCTGCTCTGCTCTGCTCTGCTCTGCTCTGCTCTGCTCTGCTCT